>ERZ1740060.119-NODE-119-length-65978-cov-8.277915_pt1 | contig 65978 bp, 54 predicted proteins | sample MGYA00581743_ERZ1740060 | MGnify/ENA primary metagenome ERZ1740060 (study PRJEB43018, sample SAMN04849235) | marine metagenome | isolation source: floating plastic debris | place: Pacific Ocean | collected 2008-08-27 | study: EMG produced TPA metagenomics assembly... | reverse complement strand
GACTGTAAATCGGTTCCTAGAAAAACGGATTGTTGCCCGCCTCGCCCCTGTCGTCTTACCGTGCGCATTCACGCCCCAACCCGCATTCCCTTTTCAGGGGGTTTGGGGGCTAGCCCCCAATTCCGATAAGTTCGTGATTTCCGAGGTTGATTTGTTTAAAGCGACTATGCCCCATTGACATCTCCAAGCATAGCGACGACCTTGAGCGGTCATATCCCTTACTCCCACTCCGCCAAGGTCGCCAACCAATGGTTGACAAAATCTGTAGCCTGACTGCGCCGCGCTTCAAAGGTGGCCGCTAGCCAAATCAGCGCCAACCCTACTGCAATCCCCAGAGCCCACAGCAACACCGCCTCAGCACTGATAAATCGCCAGAGCAAATTCAACACCGCTAGCCCAAAGGTGACTGTGCCGCTGTAGAGGTAAGCCCGCACCCGCAGCAGCAACCCTAGACCTACTAAAACCAGTCCCAACACAGCCACCGCCAATCCTGGCCCTAATGCCGCGCCAGCCTGGTAAAAGGCGGTTAGGCAGAACAGGGCCACAGCTAGACACCTGAGCCAGTGGCGCTGTTGACGGCGATCGCGGCTTTGCAGCGCTGGCTCCATTTGCACAAAGTAGAGGATGGATCCGCTAATCAACGTCATTCCCCACAAGGGCTCAAATTGGTTGATTTCGTGGAGCCAATCCCAAATCGCCCCATTCGCCAAAACTACGCTGACATAGCTGAGATGCACCCGTCGCGTCTGACTGGCGACCCAGCCGTAGAATCCCGCCACCAAAAACAGACTGGGGATGTTAATAGCCCTTGTGGTCAACCCCACCATCACGATGGGCAGCACCAGCGTCGATCGCCGCCAGGCGCGACGCGGCCACCCCCAGCGATGCCATGGTAGCCAGTACAGTATTGCCGCTACTAAGGCTGAGATAGTGGCGGCCCAGGCCCCCAAATCAAGGTTGGGCACGACCTGCTCCAAACCGTAGAACAGGGTGAGGATGAATAGGGCAGTGGCTGCATCAACCCAGGCTCCGGTGCGTCGTCCTCGCCATAGCCCGTAAGTGATGAGGGAGATCGCCACCCCCAACCACAGGGGCAGCCAAGGGGGATTGCGCCCATCTAGCAGGGCCGGAAGCAGGCAGAGGCAGCTGAGTCCCCAGTGGAGGTGGGCGGTCCAGCGCACCACGCCCTTAGGGCATCGCCACCAAATTTGTAGCCAGCGGGTGGTGATGCCGTATAGCCAGGCGATCGCCGTAGCCAGCAACGCCAACAGGGTTAATCCCATCCCCCAAGAGTCGCCCTCCCCCTGCATGAGCTGGTAGACCCACAGCTCATAGGCCCCCCAGGTCAATGCGAAGATGCCGCCGTAGCGCAGCACCGCTAAGCGCCGGTAGCGTCGCCCCACCCCAATTGCCACGCCAGCCGCCGCCAAGCTGTAGAGCCCGGTGGTGGCCGTAAAGTCCAAATGGCCCTGCAGCCAGGCGATCGCCACAAATCCGAGCGGTATTAAAGCCCAGCTCACCTTACGCACCGGGGAAGGCGATTTGTTCTGGTAGTGACGGATTCCCCAATCTCCTGCCAATTGGGTGGCGAGCCCCAGCCCCCCGTGGCACACTGCCAGAGCTTCACTCGCCCAACCCTGGGCTGAGAAGCCACCCAGAAGCAGCAATTCCAGCCCCCAGGCTAATCCCAGGTAGCCCAAGTTGGTGGGGGCCTGCCAAAGGCGAAAGGCGATCGCGCTAGCCGTTAACCCCATGGCCAGCAGAAAGGACTGCCCTACCGCAGTGCCCTCAGCGGTTAGGGCGGCAATCCCCGCCGTGCCGCTCAGCAAAATCAGCCCTGCCAATGCAATGCCGCCACTGTTCAAGGCCCAACGGTAGGAGCTGGCAAAGGGGCTCCGTTGATTTCGCAGCGCAAAGCGGACGCCCCACAGGCCCCACAGCAGCAGGGCCAGCCCTGAAAAGATGCCACCCGGATCTTCAGGGCCGTACCAATCCAGGGCCGCGATCGCCCCCATCAAGATCAGCGCCACCGTCACGCTGGCCCCCCAGCGGTTGGCCAGGGCGCGATTCAACCCCACGGTGATGACTGCTGCCAGGGCAAACCCCAGCACCATTGCCCAGGACATTGTTGGGGTCAGCAGGGGGGCCAAGATACAGGCGATTAAACCGATCCAGGCGGCGGGTCGGCGGCGTTCAGGACGAGGGTGATATTGGCTGAGCCCCATCAGCAGGGCAGGCACGGCCAACCACACCAAACCGCCGTAGCCTCCCAGCACCGTTGGATTAAAGGCAACTGTGGCCAAGCCCGTGCCGTAACTGGAGATCGCCAGCACTAGCCCCCCCACTTCACTGCACTGCTGCCAGATGCGGTGGCCGCGCTTCAGGACCAAAGCGCCTTCGGTGATGGCCCCCCCGAGCAGTACCCCAGTCCAGACGGTGCTGCTGGCCGTGGGATAGGCCCAATTAAAGAGTGTGATCAGCGTCAGGACGCCCAACCCATGGGTGAGGTAGGCCAGCCAGGGGGCATTCACCCAGCGCCGCCACCACAGCACCATCAGGGTGAGGCTCCAGGCCAGTAAATAGAGCGATCGCACCGCTGGACTCTCCAGACCGGGCAAACCGGCAATCACCCCCAAGCTCAAGACCCAGGCTGTAGTGAGCCGCACCAGGGCCGGTTTCTGACGGGACCGCAGCCATAAGGCCAGAGCCACCAGCCCTAGAAAATAGGGGAACAGCCCCAATCCAGTCAGTTGCCAACCATTCAGTGGTTCGCCCAACCAGGTGCCGATGTGTTGAATAACGGCGGTTCTGAGGCCGGAAGACGGCAATTGCCGGAGCTGTAGATAGCTCTGCAAGCTGATCATCAGCATCAGCCCCAGATCCCGCCGTCGCCATTGGCGCTGCAAGGGATCTGCCAAGAGTCCGATGGCAAGACCACTGAGGGCGATCGCCTGCAGCGGTTCCGTTAAAGCCGCCATCAGCCAGCCCAGGCCGAGCAGCAACCACCCCAGCCCCGATAGCCTCGCATCGGGAGAACCCTTTGAACCTTGGCGAGACCGCTCGATTTCCACCCAGACGGCCCCAATGGCCCCTAGGGGCAATCCCAGTTGGGCCAGGGGAACCGCCCCTTCTAAGGCCGCCCGCCCAATCAAAAACAGGGCGGTCAACGGGACGATCTGCGATCGCCGCCGCTGCAGTCCGGGTTTACCCCGCCGTATCCCCCAGTGCCAAGTCAATGCGGTACCCAGAATGCCGCCGTAAAGGGCCAGCCCGACGCCCCCCGGCACCGCCCAGAGCCAATGGAGCCAGCTCAAGCCCCAGCCGTTGAATAAAACGCCTCGGGGGTGTTCTCGCAGCAACTGGGCCATGACTCCCGAGAGGGTTAACCCCGCCGCAAGAGCCACCCCAAACCCCACAGGGGTTTGCCCCAACTGAAACCCGGCCATCATCCAGAAATTGATCGGAATGATCAGCAGAGTTGCTACCTGCAGCATGCGGCTGGTGGTTTGCAAATTGCTTTGCCGAGCCGTCCAATGGCCCGCCTGCCAAAAGGCCAGGGTATAGCCCAGCAAAATCAGGTATTGCCCCACATTGGAGACAGACTGCCATTGGGTGGCGGCCAACACCATGGAAGACACCACCACCAAAAACACCCCCAGCAGCAGCAGCCAGGCAATACTGAACTCGGCCATTAAGGTGCTGAGGCCAGACCGAGTGGAGGGTTTACCGGTAGCGGCCCTATCCCCAGGGCTAACGGCTAACCATTCTTGTTGAGGCTGCACCACAGGCGATCGCACCGGCACCGCACAGGTCAAAGACTCAAAGCAGAGGCGCTTTACCTGGTCATGGGTGATCAACCCCAACTGCAGCCAAAGTTCCAGGCCCGATAGCAACTCGGGGTGATCGGGATCAATGGACAGGGACACCGTGCGGGGGGGATCGGACCGGCCAGCCATGGGAGATCCTCTAAAAGGTGTCCCCATAATCGCTAACGGATGCCCATTCGCTGCCCAATCCCAGGCTTTTCTCCAGATCGCGGTCTTCTCTGCAGAATGCAGCCTTTTCCTCTGGGCACCATTGAATTAAGTCAATCCACGCCAACCGAGAATTTACGTAACAATCCCTTACGATGCCAGAGGCTTATCTGTAGTTTTCTATACTATTGTTAAGAGCCCTGAATCGTGCTACGTCTCACCGAGAGCTTAAGGAGAGTGCGATTGATTCGGGTTTGGTGCGACGGCTGTTCTGTCACGACAGCCGAGCTTCAAAATTCACCGTCATCGGAGAGAAGGCGCTTGTGCTTGATATTCAGCGGTATGACCCTCAGAAGATCGCTCGGTACTATGGCCGTCGTCCCTGGGTTGTGGTGTGGCGATCGCTGCAGGTGGCCTGGCTGCTCGGCACCTTTGCCTGGGCCTTTCAGTGGGACCGCTGGTGGGGACAAGAGGTTAAAAACCGCGCTAAGCGGGCTCGCCAACTGCGCACCGTCCTGACCCAGCTAGGGCCGACGTTTATCAAAGTCGGTCAGGCCCTCTCAACCCGTCCTGATCTGATTCGCCCCGACTTTTTAATTGAGCTGATCAAGCTGCAGGACCAGCTTCCCCCTTTTCCCACGCCTGCTGCCTACGCCATCATCGAAAGGGAATTGGGCCTCACCCCCGAAGAAATCTACTCGTTTATCTCCCCCCAACCGATCGCCGCTGCCAGCTTAGGGCAGGTCTATCGCGCTCGTCTCTACAGTGGCGAAGAAGTGGCGGTAAAGGTGCAGCGCCCCTATCTGTTGCCGACTCTAAGCTGCGATCTGTTCGTGATGCGCTTAGCAGCTCGATTACTAGGGCGATTTTTACCTCTTAACCTGGGCCATGACCTCACCCTGATTGTGGATGAGTTTGGCATCAAGCTATTAGAGGAAATTGATTATCTAAAAGAAGGGCGTAATGCCGAAGCCTTTGCAGCAAACTTTGCCGATGACCCTACCGTGGTGGTGCCAAGCATTTACTGGGCCTACAGCAGCGGCAATGTCCTCACCCTGGAATGGATTAATGGCTTTAAGCTCACCGATACTGAGCAAGTGCGCCAGGCTGAACTGAGCACCGATGGCCTGATCGAAATCGGGGTTACGTCAGGGTTACGTCAGCTCTTAGAATTTGGCTTCTTCCATGCCGATCCCCACCCCGGCAATCTGTTTGCTTTACCCGATGGCCGCATGGCCTACATTGACTTTGGCATGATGGATCAGCTCAGCCAGGGGATGAAAGAGACCCTGGTGGATGCGGTCGTCCACTTGATCAATCAGGACTACGAGTTGTTAGCGGGGGACTTTGTGAAGCTGGGCTTTTTAACCCCTGATACGGACATCACGCCGATTATTCCGGCCCTAGAGTCAGTGCTGGGCAACGCCTTGGGGGCAAAAGTTCGGGACTTTAACTTTAAGACCATTACCGATCAGTTTTCGGATCTGATGTATCAATATCCGTTCCGGGTGCCGGCCAAGTTTGCCTTGATCATTCGCTCTTTGGTCACCCAAGAAGGGTTGGCCCTCAGCCTCAACCCCGACTTTCGGATCGTCGATATTGCCTATCCCTATGTGGCCCGTCGCCTGCTGATGGGCGAAACCCCTGCCCTGCGGAGACGGCTGCTGGAAGTGCTGTTTAAAGATGGCAAGTTCCAATGGCAGCGACTGGAAAACATGTTGATGATTGCCCGCAGTGACGACAGTTTTGACCTGCTGCCCACGGCTGGCTTAGGGCTCAGCTTCTTGATGTCAGATGAGGGCCAATATTTGCGCCAGCAGCTTCTGCTGGCCCTGACTGAAGACAATCGTCTCCACACGGCAGAAGTGCAGAAGCTCTGGGATTTGGTGAAGGATGAAATTACCCCGTCTCGGGTCTTGGGGGCCGCTTGGGATGCCCTGTTGACCTCGTCTTGGGAGCAGGCCAAGACCTGGGTGCCCCCGGTTGCGGCCCTGACGGCCAATCGTTAGGGACATAGCAGTCGCCCGTCCGGCTAGGGTAGGACTGCGACCCACTTTGCTTTTGCGATAGCTGATGCCGCCTCTATGGGCCGGAGGATCGGGCTGCTTGCCCCGTATAATGGACTCATCTTTACAATTCTTTGCCCTTCAGAAGGCGCTATTGGAGGTTCTTGATCGGTGTACCCTCAACCCCCTTACGTTTTACTTGTGGCCGGTCTTTTGGCGGCGATCGCGGCGGGCTCAGCCTTCAGCGCCATACTGCAGCAGTCCACTCAAAATTGGTCTGCTGACCGCACCCAGTCCCTCAAGACTATTCGCGGCTTCTCGCTTCAGCTCCCTTACCTGGGCATTTGTGCTGGGACCTGTGTGTTTCTCGCTTCGGGGGTCCAACTGTTCGGCTTTCCGGCCAGCGGTGCCTATGCAGTCAGCGCACCGATAATCGCGCTGATGGCTGGGTTGCTGTGGCGTCAACTCGGCGTGATTTTAGATCAGCTCGAAAAAGGCGGATCTGAAGCCCTAGATCTAGAAGAGATGTTTTAGGGCGCATTATTTATCAACGGTGAGCGCTTGCAGGGCCGCGCCCTAAATACTTCTGGTGGGGCCGCTCCATGGTTGGCGTTTCGACTCTAATGAATGGATAACAGTCCCCTCATAAACGGAAAGTATTTTCCGTTTACCCTAGCTATTGTCATCCGCTGGCAGGACGGTTTTAACCGTGTGGTTTCTTTTACGTCTTTACTTGCCGATTTGTGCCGCCATTTTGGTGGGGGCCATCATTAGCTATGGCCTAGGTTTACCCTGGGTGCAAAAGCGATCGAAGCGCCCACTCCATCAGGTGTTGCCGGCTTATTTAGGGCGGTTCCTATTCTTGGTGGGGGTTCCCCTTAGTATTGTCAATTTCCTGCATCGGGCCGACTTGTCAGGAGGCGTGTTTATCGCTCCGGTGGTGGCTTGGGGGGTGATGGCCTTGGCTCTGGTTTGTAGTCGCTTCTGGATTCGACCCAATCAACGGGTTTGGCCGCGCCCCGCTCAGGGCACATTTTCCCTTGCGACCATGCTGGGCAATACGGGCTATATCGGCTTTCCAGTGGTTTTGCTGCTGCCGAAGCTTGGGCCTGACTATTTTGGCTGGGCTTTGTTCTATGACGTCATGGGCACCATCCTTGGGGCCTATGTGGTCGGCGTGATTTTGGCTGCGCAATTTGGCCATCGCCCCGATGGGGCACCGGAGAAGCCTTGGTATTCAAGTCTCAAGGAGCTACTGAAAAATCCGACCATTCTTGCGTTTGTCGCCGGTCTGGCCTTGCGGCCCGTCCCCTTTCCTGAGCTGTTAGATCAGGGCTTGAACGGATTTGCCTGGTCGATTGTGATGCTCTCCCTGGTGCTGATGGGCATCCGGCTGCAGCAGCTCAGCTCCTGGGGAAATCTGCAGCGGGCAATGGCGGCAGTCAGTATTCGGATGATGCTGATTCCTTTGGTAGTGGGGATGGTGCTAACCGCGATCGGGGTGGTGGGTCCGCCTCGTTTGGTGATGGTTCTGCAAGCGGGGATGCCCTCTGCCTTTGCCACCCTTGTATTGGCAGAAACCTACGAGCTGGACCGAGAGCTGGCGGTGACCTGCGTGGGTTTGAGTTCGGCCATGTTGCTCTTAACCTTGCCGTTTTGGCTCTGGGGATTTTGCACGTGGTGATCTTGAGATGAGGGTCGATGCGGGAAAAACACCATTAACAAAGTCTAGGTGGCGTTGGGTCATAGCCTTCATTAGCCTCCTGCTACTTGGCGTTTTGCCGACTCGAACGCCGATTGCGCTAGCCAACAGTCAAGACGATTTAACCCCAGAGGATGCACCCGGTTGGCTTAATCTGGAGAGGGGCGATCGCGGGGCCACTGTCGAGTCTTTACAGGCCCTGTTAGCAGGATTGGGATATGGCAGCGCCATTGATGGACTGTATGGAGAGGATACCGCCGCGCTGATCGCCACCTTTCAAGCCGATCAAGGGCTCCCTAATGGGGGTGCAGTCACTGCACAAACCTGGGGGGTGCTTTGGACCGCCCCATGGCAGGATCTAACAATAATGGGGCCTCCCATGGTAGATACGTCCCCCATCATTGATCCAAATCAACCTCCGGCCCCCTCTCCCCTCTGGCTTGTGAGCATGCCTGCTGTTCCCCTGCTGGGCGGTATTCTCACCTACTGGAAGCGGCGGCTCCTTCAGGCCACCGACTCAACCCGCCCATCTCTGCAGTCTGGTACTACCTCTCCCATGACCACGAACCTGGTGCGATATTTTCCACTGATTGGGCTCACCGTGGTGAGCTTGACGGCCTTTGGGAGTTACGTCACCCTACGCAGTCAACTCAGTCCACCGGTATTGGCGGCGTTAGGCCAAGTTGCCGATACCCAGTCTAGCCAGCTCGATGATTGGTTTGATCAACAGCGTCAGGCTGTGCTGGAGGCCGCAACCGCTTCAGAGATCTTGCCCCAGATCGAAATTCTGCTCACCAACCGTAACACCCAAGATGTCGAGTATCTGAAGGCTTACACCATCTTCTCGGCCTATCTAGAAACGCTGGAGGGTTTTGGCGAGACCCAGCCTGAAATCTCGCTGCTGACCATTGGGGGGATTGTGGTCTTTTCCACCGACCCCCAACGGGAGGGGCAATATCAGCCGATTCAAAACACCACCACGTATTTTGAGGCGCAACAATCCAATGTGGTCCCTACCATCTACATTTCCCCCATCAGCCAAGCCCTGCAAATCACGTTTGCAACCCCAGTATTAGATGAAACCGATCAGCGCTTAGGGGTTCTAGCGATTGATTTAGATCTGGGCAATTTAGACCAGCGAATCCGTGAATTTCCGCCGTTGCAAGATCTGCCCGCGATCGCCCCGATCGCATCGCGCACCAGCTACACGGTTGGTCGGGCCTCCCTGGTTAAAAACGAAATTATTCGGGACCACAGCACCCTCGACTCAGATGCGGCTCAAGACGCAGGGGTCAGTAGCCGGGGTATCGATAACGCCATGGGCGGCATCAGTGGAAATGGCCTCTATCTGAATTATGATAAAGTGCCGGTGCTCGGGGTTTACCGCTGGGCTTCTCGCCACAATCTTGCCCTTTTAGTGGAAGTCGATCAGGCAGAAGTCTTTGAATCTGCGCGAAAAGTCGCCAGAAACATCTTAGCGATTGGGTTTACCCTCACAGCACTGATTTCTTGGGTTCTAAGTCGTAGACCACCCGCCGCTCCGGTCTCTGGGCTACCGTCGTCTACGGGAGACGCACCGGATGTGCCGCCTGGCCTCCCTGACCAGCAATAGCGTTCGCGATGAATATTCTTCGTAAAAGTCTTTTAACGCAGCTGGTCAGTGCCTTCTCGGCATTGTCGTTAGTGACGATTAGCCTGGTCTCCTACAGCGCCTATACCCGCGCCCGAGGAGCTCTACAGACCGCGGTCTTCGCCCGACTGAATGTTGCCGTTTCCCTCAAGGAATATGAGCTGAACCAATGGTTTGAAAGCCAGCGGCGCGAGGCCGTCTTTTTGGCGCGATCGCCCCTCGTGATCCAGACCCTACCAGCGCTCCTAACCTCAGAAGCACCTGCGCCAGACGCCACCACATCAGAGGCAACCCCAGGGGCAGCGCCAGCCGCTGACAGCTTATTTGAGATCAACGCCCTAACCCGTCACTTTAATGACGTGTTGGCCATCAAGCCCAATATTCAGAGCATTGACATCCTTAAAAATGGCATCGTTGTTTTTTCTACCGACGCCCGCCAAGAAGGCATTTACAAGGGTTTAGGGAACCCGACCACCTACTTTGAGCCGGATCAAACCAATGCGGTCCCTAACATCTACATTTCTCCGATTACGCAGCAGCCGACGATCACCTTTGCGACGCCGATTTTAGACCCCAACGATCAGCGGCAGGCGGTACTTGCCATCACCCTCAACTTAGATGAGATCGATCAGTTAATCCGAGAGCGGACTGGGCTGGGTGAAACCGGTGAAACCTACCTGGTGCAGCGCATCAATAACCGCAGTGTGTTTCTGTCGGGCCGCCAAGGGGAAACCATTTCAGACCCTGCAGCGGATGAGGCGTCAACCCCGAGTGAGGTTGCATCGACCCCAAGCTCATCCTCAGCGCTGCCAGAGCCCGCCGATACCCTAGAGCTGGCCCCAAGCGCATCGAGTGAAGGCATTGATGCGGCGATGATTGGCATCAACAGCGAGAGCTTATACACCAACTATGACGGGGAGCCGGTTATCGGGGTTTACAAATGGCTGAACGGCAATAACGTTGCCCTCTTTGCAGAACTCTCCCAAAAAGAGGCGTTTCAGCCCGCTGTTCAGTTGGCCTGGCAAATCTTTGTGGTTGGCTTGGGGTCTGCGGGTATTTTGGTCGCGGTGGTGTATTTGATTGCCCGCCAGATTGTGCGCCCGGTGCTGGTGATTACCGATACGGCGGCGGCGATCGAGGATGGCGAGTTTGAGCTCTCGGTCTTAGATGCGGTTAAAACTCGACCCGACGAAATTGGCCAGTTGGCGCGCATCTTTCAAAATATGGCCAAGCAGGTCTATCAGCGGGAGCAACGGCTCAAGCGCCAGGTGGCTGAGCTGACCATTGAAATTGACCAAACCCGCAAGGAGCAGCAGGTCGCTGAAATCACCGAAACCGATTATTTCAAAGATCTGAGGCAAAAAGCGAAGGATTTGCGCCAGCGCCGCAGCGAGTAGAAGGCCCATGAAGTTCATCTCAATCCCGAAGGCTAACGTTACTGTTGCGTCCGGGCAGACTGAGTAGCAGTTGTACTTGCCTTCAACCTTTTTATATCGCTTTCAATGCCTCGTCTAAATCAACGTGCCTACAAGCTGCTGGCCAATGAGCTGAAGCGACTGGTTCAAGGCCCTCTGGAAGAAGTTCGTCGCGATATTGTGCTCAGGCGACTGGCTAAATTTACCTTGCAGGAGGGGCCGTCCCTCACCTATGACGAAATCAAAGCCGCCATTATCGACATTTTTCCGACATTTAGCGAAGCAGTTTTACAAAAGGCGGCACGCGCCAATCGAGGCAGTATGGGTAAATTCGGACTGATTAAAACCGCCGTTGTCGGTTTGACCCTATCGGCAGGAGGGATTTGGGTCCTAAATTTGCCCTACCCGATGATTCGCTGGCCCGTGGCCCGAACCCTGCCAATTGTGCTGCTGCCTAGCTATATCTCGATGGATCACAGCTATCGTCAGGCGATTTCCTTGGTGGAGCAGGCAGATCAGTTGGTGAATCAGGCCACCAGCGTTCAAGATATTGAGCTGGGGACTGAGAAGGTCGATCAAGCTCAAACCCATTTAGATCGCCTGCCCGTTTGGTTTTTAGGCTATTTCCCCCAAACCTATTGCACGCTGTTTAGCTGTAGCTGGCGTTTTACGCTGGATGAGTTTCAGGGGGCTCGTCAGGCCGTAGGGCGCATGGAGGCCAAAATCTTCCAGGAGCAAAATGCTTTTACGCTGCTAGCAGAAGGTACGGCTGAGGTTGATGTTGCCAAGGCCGACTATCAGGCCGCTCAAACCCCTGAAGAACAGACAACAGCCGCGATCGCCTGGCAAGGCGGTATGGATAAGCTCAACGAAATTCCGGCTGAAACCTTAGCCGGTCGTCAAGCCCAAACTAAGCTGTCGGCTTACCGTCGAGATTTTGAGCAGGTTGCTGGGCTGCTGGCCGGGGGCGATCGCGCCAATACCTTGATTGACGCCGCCAAGCAGTTTGCCTGGACCGCTTCCACCGAAGCCCAAAACCCGCCCCATAGCTCAGAGACCTGGCAGCGCATTGCCGGACTTTGGCAAGATGCAATCAACCGTCTTGAGCAAATCCCGGTGGATGATGCGGGCTATGGTGAAGCCCAAACCATGCTGGCGGAATACACCAATAACTTGGGCATCGTCCAGGGAAAATTGGCAGCGGAGCAAGACGCTGTGATTGCCTGGGACTCTGCCCAACAGCGAAATACGGCTCTATGGGGCCGCTCTGGGGATATGAGCCCAGGGGATTATGCCCGCGAGGTTCAAGCCATCATTAATGAGCTCAACAAGATTGAATCTGGGACAACGCCCTATGACCAGGCCCAAGCCCTGCTGCGTTCCTTAGAAGCTGAACTACAAAAAGCAACGCCCTAAGGATTCAACACCTGGGTCGGTAATCGGCTACATCTCTAAGCCCGTTAACGCCGTACCACAGGGGTAGTTGACTTGGTACTGATATTCGATGTGAGCTGTTGCTCGGCCCTCTAGGGTCAAGTCCCACTGGCAAATGCCTGCATTTGATTGTGTGACGGGAGGCTTTGAGACTTCTAAGTTAACTTTGACCTCTTCGTTGCGGCTTACGGGTATTTGTTCCAGCACCGTTATTTGTACTGAATGGGTAAGTGGATTGTAAAGGTTAAGGCGATAAGCCAATTGGACCTGGTTGTTAGAGGCATCAGTGATGTGACGTTGAACCAATTCCCGTTGAACTGAAAGTCGTTCGTCTAGTCCTAGGCTTAACTCAAAGGATTGGCTAGGCGCAACGTAATCAAATCGCTCTTGGCCAATATAGCCGCCATCGCGAAAAAGCTGAGCTGTGCCTGGTAGTAGCGGCAACCCATCCGCTGGATTAGTCAGATGGGCCTGTAGATATGCCGCATCACATCTTTGGGGTAAGGCTACATAGGTCAACTGACTGGCAAATTCACACCGTGCTACGGGAACCCGCTGGACTTTACTATCACTGAGGATGGTTGCGGTGTGTAAAGCCTTTAACTGTACAACTGCGATCGCTGAGGCAAAGGTCTGCTCCCGAGGTTCTAACTCTCCTGTCAGAGGCGGCAGTTCACTGCCGGGCAAGGCCCCGAGCATTCGATAGGTGTCATTTAAAATTGGGCTGCGGGTTCGCCCTGAGGGTTTGTGGGCCGGGGATTTTGGCAATTTGCGGGAGACATCAATGTACCAGGCATTGGGCTCAGGCAACATCGGGCTTTTTTCTGGCGTCGCCGTAGACAGTCTGATGGGCACATCTGACCAATCTTCTCCCGTTTGCTGACAAACGTTGGCAAAGTAGTCTAGCTTCAAGCGATCAGGGGTTTTCCCAAATCGAATGTCGTAGCACGGATGCCACTGGGCTTGTTCGACCTGGTAGGTGACTTCAATAGTGAGGGGGCCTGTCGTTGCCATGTGGAGGGGAATGCAGACCCGGTAGCAAATATTTGGGAGCGCCGACTGCAAAACTTGATGGTTGTGACGCGCCCGCTGAAGCTGCTGATCAAGATCTTGCTTATGGCGCTCCTGCTGGGCAATCGCCTCTGCTAAAGTCTGGTACTGCGCTTCGAGATAGGTGAGTAGATCCGTGACCCTCGATAGGTCTATTTGTTGCTGGGCAAGCCCTAGGGAGAATGTCCGTGATGATCGCTCCGAGAGGGCTTCCAGGAACGTTCGCTTTAAGCCCAAGGCAGCCAGATGATCTTTGGCTTGACGAAACTGATCTTCTAAATTCCGAAGGGTTTCCGTGGCCTCATGAATCGCGTCTGAGTGGGGGGCTAAGTCTGGAATAGGAATGACCTCAACCGTTTGCAAGGTCGCCTTGCTGCTGTGCCCCTGGGCTTGAACCGTTTGGGGCTGCAGGGTTGCCGGTAAGTCTATGAGTTCTAGAGTTGCGTCTCCTTGTGCCAGTTGCACGGTCCCCTGCCGGGTAACCCGAGCTTGGGTTGGATAAACCGTAACCGCTACAATTTGAGTCTCAACAGGGATGGTGGTCATCAGCGAGGGGTGACCCATATGGCCAGAGTCGGTAGCAGGGCAAGAAGCTTTCTGGAAATGGGCTGGACACAGCGGGGTGCGCTCAGGATGCCCAGAAGTCTGAGTGACATTGCCCCCTGGATGGCAGGGATATTTGTTACTCAATCGCTCACTCAACGGCCCTTTATGTTCTACATCTATCCCCAAGGGCAACCCGTAGATTTTTTACCCTTCTGGTGTGGACTTTGTTGGATAAAGCCCTGCAACGAGTTTTAGAAGGGCGGTGGGTTCATCAATGACCGCTTGGGCCTCGGCAAATTCCTCGCGGGTGCCGTACCCCCAACTCACCCCCACTGCTAATATTCCATTCGCGATCGCCCCAGCCACGTCATAGGAGCGGTCCCCTACCATCAGACATTGCTCGGCGCTTAATCCGCGCTGCTGCAATACAAATGCCAGCAAATCTGCTTTATGGGATCTTTGCCCGTCCAACTCTGATCCGTGGATAAAGTGAAAAAACGGACTTAGGCCAAAGTGGTCCAAGATTTTTTCTGCAAATATCCAAGGCTTCGAGGTCGCCACCAGAAGCTGGTGATCTGAGCCCCGTAACGCTTCCAAAACCTCTGGAATCAGGGGATACACCTGATTCTCAAATAAACCCACCGATGCAAATCGCTCTCGGTATAGGGCGATCGCCCGCTCAATATCTGCGGCGGTTGCATTCGGTATCGTGGCCTCAAAGGACGCTTGCAAAGGGGGGCCAATAAAGCTTCGCAAACGGGCTGCAGGGGGAACCGGCAACGCCATTTGCTCAAATGCATAGACGACGGAACGACAAATGCCCACTTCAGGGTCAATCAGCGTTCCATCCAAATCAAAAATAATATTCATGGACTGAGGATACGACCTTCGAACCACAACTGCCCATCAAAGGCTGAAAACCAGCACCTATCCCTTGCCCTGGGGCAACATTGAGAACGGCAAGAGGACTTATCAGGATCAGCAGTCATGGCATCAGAAAACACCTTCGTTCTAGAGCTGACTTTGGCCCTAGGCACCTCTGCCGTGGGCGGCTTTATCGCCCATCGCCTCCGGCAGCCGCCGCTGCTGGGCTATTTACTAGCAGGGTTATTGATCGGTCCTGCTGGGATCGGACTGCTGAAAGACCTAGAGCAAATTGAAGGGCTAGCAGAGGTCGGGGTCGCCTTTTTACTATTTGCCCTAGGGGTAGAGTTTTCACTGGCAGAGCTGCGGCGAGTCAAAAACATTGCCCTGCAGGGCAGTCTCTGGCAGATGGGGTTGACCACGGGTTTAGTCACGATCGTAACCGGATTGACAGGCTGGGCGACCTCCCCCATTCAGGGGGTGTTTTTAGGGTTGGTCTTGTCCCTCTCGTCCACAGCTGTGGTGCTGAAGATATTGACTGAACGGGGGGAAACAGGCACGCTCCATGGCCAAGTCATGTTGGCCTTGCTGATTGCCCAAGATATTGCCCTGGGGCTGATCTTGGCCTTTTTACCCGCCCTGACCCAACCGGAGACGATCGGGGTTACGCTGGCGGCGGCCCTGGGCAAGTTTGTGCTGTTTGTGGCGGGGGCGATCGCCCTGGGCCGTTGGTGCGTGCCCTGGTTGATTCGGACCGTGGCGGCTACCGAAAGCCAGGAGCTGTTTTTGCTAACGGTAATTGCCCTGTGTCTGAGCGTGGCCTGGTTGACCGCTCAGTTAGGACTGTCGATTGAAATGGGGGCCTTTGTGGCGGGATTGATGGTGGCTGAGGTGGACTATGCCGATCAGGCCCTGGGGCGAATTTTGCCGCTGCGAGATACCTTTGCCTGCCTATTTTTCGCCTCGGTGGGCATGTTAATTGACCCAACCGTGCTGTTGAATAATTGGCTGATCATTTTGGAGCTGGTCACCCTAGTGATGGTGGGTAAAGCCCTGATCATTGGGCCGATCGTGCTGCGGTTTGGCTATTCGGTCAAAACGGCGCTGCAGGTGGCGGTCGGGCTGAATCAAATTGGGGAGTTTTCCTTCGTGCTGGCCCTGGCAGGATTTACCCAAGGGCTGATTACCGAGCGGCAATACCTGTTGTTGCTGGGCACCACCGCCATTACGCTAGTGCTGACGCCTGCCTGGATGGGGAGTGCGCCGCGCGTATTGGTGACCTTTAATCGTGTACCCATGCTACGCCGCCTGCTGCGATCGCTCTCAGAGCCGAAACTGCTGTCAGTGCCAGAAACCCTTGCAGGCCACGTGATCGTGGCGGGCTATGGTCGAGTGGGCCAGGTGCTCGTCAATATTTTGCAAAGTCGGGGCTATCAGGTACTGGTGATTGAAAATAGCGAAGCAGCGCTACAGCGGTTGCGACAGCGGCATATTCCCTTTATTTATGGGGATGCGGATGCAGAGCAAGTTTTAGAAAAAACCCATTTAAACCGAGCTAAGGCGCTGGCGATCGCCCTCCCTGACCCCACCAGTACTCGCCTGCTCCTGCAGCGGGCCTTGGCACAGGTGCCCCAGTTAGACGTAATTGCCCGCTCCCATAGCGACAAGGAGATTGACCTGCTCACCCAAATTGGGGCGAGGGAGGTGGTGCAACCCGAGTTTGAAGCCGCCATGGAGCTCGGTTCCCACTTACTTCGCACCTTAGGCGAAGATACCGACGAGATTTTGGCCGTACTCACAGGGATCCGTAACGATCGTTATCGCAGCGTTCGAGGTTAGTCGCTAATGGCCTGAACTGGATGGCAAGGGAGCCAAAGGAGTCGGGGGGCTAGAAGCTGGAATGCCCCTAAGCAGCGACTGCAATGGGGCTTTTCAAAGATGCCAAGAAATTCCCCAAGAGTTGCTTGCCCGACTCAGTCAGGACGCTCTCAGGATGGAACTGCACCCCCTGAATGTGGGGGTACTCGCGATGGCGCAGCCCCATGATTAAGCCATCCTCTAACCAAGCTGTAATCTCTAAACAATCGGGGCAACTGGCCCGATCTACAACCAAGCTGTGGTACCGCGTGGCCTGGAACGGGACTGCTAAATCTTTGAAAACGCCCTGATGGTTGTGGTGCACCAGAGAGGTTTTGCCATGCATCAATGTCGGGGCCGCAACCACCTGCCCGCCAAACACTTGGCCAATACTCTGGTGCCCCAAACAGACCCCCAAAATCGGTATCTCTGGCCCCAACTCCCGGATTAAATCAAGGGAAATCCCGGCATCGTCAGGTCGCCCTGGCCCTGGGGAAATCACAATTCCGGCTGGGGCTAAATCTACCACCTGGGCAACGGTCAATTGGTCATTGCGAAAGACTTGGATTTCCTGAGCTACGGGCTGACTCAAGCCGAGCTCTCCCAAATACTGCACCAGGTTGTAAGTAAAGCTGTCGTAGTTATCAATGACAACAATCATGGAGATCGCAACCCTACCGAGTTGCCGTAATGGGCAAGCGTGCTAGCAGCGGTGGCACCACCAGACACAATGCCACCCAAACCGCGACCAAGGCTGAGATCAGAACTGCAGCGGCGGCACAGTCTTTAGCGATCTTAGCGAGTTCATGGTACGTCTGCTGCACGGTTAGATCTACCACAGCCTCTAGGGCCGTGTTCAGCAGCTCTAAGGTGAGAACGGCACCACAGGTGAGGCCCAACACCGCTAGCTCAACTAGGGGTAAATGCAATATCAAGCCCAGCCCCATGACCACTGCACTAGCAACCCCGTGAATGCGAAAATTGCGTTGGGTTTTCCAGCCGTAGGTCATGCCCTGCCAAGCATAAAAGAAGCTTGCGCCAAGATTTTGGGCCACTTGCCTGGCCATCCGGCGTGCGGGGGCGGCCGAATTGGGCGGGGGCGGCGTCATGGGTGATGGGGGCACAGGGGGAGGGGTCGGCATAAACCTAAATACAAGCCATTCAGGAAGGCGGGCGACGAGCAGCGATTTTAGGCCATCAAAACAGACTTATCGCCGCAGGTGGTTTTGCTGTGGCTACTTTAACCTGACTCCTGGGCATATGCCGAGGTCGTTAAAGTCACGCCAATGGCTTGAAGGAGTTGCTGCTGCTGTTGCCACATCCGCTGTAGGGCAGCTTCATCGGGATGATCCCAACCCAGCAGATGCAAAAAACCATGGGCACTCAGCCACAGCAACTCTTCTTTTAAGGTGTGACCATGGACTTGGCTTTGACCCTGGGCCGTATCTATGGAGATGACGATATCGCCGAGATAAAACGGGTCTTGGGCCAAGACAGCTGGGGGGGGCAGCGGTTCATCAAGGGTGGCAAAGGCGAGTACATCGGTGGGACGATTTTGATCGCGGTATTGATGGTTGAGGGCCTGAATGCCGCGATCGCCTGTGAACTGAATTGACAGTTCGTAGGTATGAATCGGCGACACATCCACATCAAGCATTTGCAGCCAGCATTGCACCCACTGCCCCCACTGGGAGGGCTGTGCTAAAGCATCAACTTGCTCAAGGGCATCGCCCTGCACAGCCACCTCAACCCCAGTCCGTTGCCCTGGTAAAGGTTGCTCCTTCATCCCCCAGCCATTAACTCCATTTCTTAAAGGCTACTTCCATAGTGGTACTCACCCGCAAGTTGAGCCAAAATTAGGGCGTTTACGATTAGGCTGGTATGGCTGCTGATTCAGACTCTCCCGAAGCCCTTGAGACAGAGCTGCCTGAGGGGCATTCCCCCGATAATGCTTCTCCCCCGCTAGAGAATTCCGCTCAAGAGCCTCTCCCAAAAACATCTAAGGTTGCTGACGATCCCTTAGCACAGACCGCTCGCTCAGCGTCTACCGACTACCCAGATGCCTCTGGTCGCGGCGCTTTGCCCAGTTCACGGGCAGGAGACAGCACGCTTCCTCCTGCTGTGATTTTGCTGGTGGGCCTAATCAGTTTGTTAATTGGTTTAGGCTCCAGCAGTAATTGGTTAACCCTGTTGGGCGCTGTTATTACGCTGAGCGTATCTTGGCGGTTGCTTTGGCCGTCCATAGAAGGGATCCTGGCTGAGCTGTCGGGGCGACAGCAGATGGCCTTGGTGGCGCTGCCTGCATTTTTGTTGGGCTGCTTTGGCTTCATGCAGGTATTGGGGGTCAATCAGGCGATTGCCACCTGGGGTAAAGCCATTCGCTGGGACGTGGTGGGTGCCCTGGGCGATTTCTTAGGGGCGATCGGCCAAATTCTAGTGGCCATGTTGGCGCTGTACGTGGCCTGGCGACAGTACATCATTTCTCGGGATCTCACCACTCAACAAAACCGGATTACCCAACAGCAGACCATTGATGCCTACTTCCAGGGTGTTTCCGATTTGGTTCTGGATGATGAAGGGTTACTAGAAGACTGGCCCCAAGAGCGGATCATTGCAGAAGCAAGGACAGCGGCCATCTTGAGCAGTGTTGATGCCCCCGGCAAGGCGAAAGTGATTCGGTTTTTATCCCGCTCAAAATTACTCGCTCCTCTACAGCGCGATCGCCATCTTGGGCGTCCAATTCTAGATGGTGACGGCGGCTACGCAGAAGATCTTGCCCACGGCGTCAGAGTGATTAATTTAGGGGCAGTGCTCGCGAATGCGGACCTCTCAGGGACAGATCTGCGCTGGACTGACCTCAGCGAGGCCAACCTGGTCAGGGCCAGCCTGGTCCGTTGCGATCTTGCTAAAGCAAATTTGACCCGAACGATCCTGTATTATGCCAACCTCTCTGGGGCAGACTTAATGGGAGTGCAGTTCTTCCAAGGGGCGGCAGCTACCGCATCCCCTCGAAGCCATACCGATCCCCCTGACTACAGCACAGGGGCTTATACAGGTGCCGTTGTTGAAGGCGTAAACTTTACCGGGGTGCAACGCCTCTCGGAATCCCAACGACAGTATTGCTGCCGATGGAGCGGGGAATCTGCTCGAAAAACCATACCAGGAGGATGCAAAAACGTTCCAAATTGCTTAGGTCGTTAAAACATTTGCTGTTTAGATTAGTAAAAACACCTTCTAAAGTTATTTCCCACTGATTTAACCTTTCCAGATAAAGGTCATAGTTACACCCAAGTTTTAGACTCACTATTTCAATCGCGCACCCCCAATGCCAAAAGTAAAATCAAAAGGGCAGATAAAGCAACAGAGTCAGGAACCTGTTGAAGTAAAGCTCAGTATTAAAGAGCAACTGGCTCAAAAACGAGAGAAGGCTAAGGCTCGGAAAAAGTTTATTCAATATACGTCTGCTGTGATTGCAGGGTCGGCTCTGTTGGGAGCAGCTATTGCCTTTGCATTGGAGCCAATCATGGGAGTTGCTGCAGCCCTAGGCATCACCTGCCTGGCAATGTGTTTCAAATATCCCCGCCCTGCTCTTTATGCATTTATCATCTATGTCCCATTTGGGGGAACAGTTACTTATGCATTAGGCGGCAACTCTTTACTTCAGCTTGCAAAAGATGCCTTTTTCATCCCCGCCTCAATAGGTGTATTTTTATTCTGTACCAAGTACAAGCAGCGCCTTATTCTTCCCCAGGCTACCAGAGTTCCATTCATTATTTTGATGACATGGATGACGGCAGTACTTATATTTGTAAATGGTTCTCAGCAACTTTCTGCAGATGGAGAGCAACCTATACTGCTTGGCATCCTGGGTTTTAAAGCAGTTATGGGTTACTTTTTTCTGATTACTTGCATTTACTATTTAATTCGAAACAAAAGCGATTTATATAGCCTGTTGCGGCTTCAGTGCATCCTAGTTCTAGTTTGCTGCAGTCTTGGCTTCATTCAATACATGATGCTGAAAAATGGAACCTGCCCCCCAACCCAGGGTACAGGGGATGAACTATTTAAAGCATCTTTAGAGTCACGCTGCTTTGTGGGTGGCTCTTTACTCTACAGCCCACAATTTGGCGTCAAACGCCTTCCTGGAACCTTCGTTGCACCTTGGCAATGGGGCTGGTTTTTGATTTCCAGCGCTTTCTTTTCATTTGGAACCGCCTTTAACGACAGTAATTTCCTATGGAGAATTGTTGGAATTGGTTCTCTCGCTAGTGTTTTTGTAATGTCCTTCTTGTCTGGTCAGAGAATTGCCTTGGCGTTGGTTCCCGTTGTCGTCATCCTGCTTTTATTCCTTACAGGACAACTGAAGTTCTCTAATTTAAAGCGCTTTTTGCCGATTGCAATTGGATTAGGACTAGTACTTGTTTTCCTGGCCGCACGCAACCCTGAGATTGTAACAGGCAGCATTGAAAATCTTCAAGGAAGATGGCAAGCATCTCCGCCTCACAAGATGATATTGCATCAACTGGAGTGGGCAAGTAACAACCAAAAGGGTATCTTTGGCAGGGGGGTTGGTCGTGCTACAAATGCCGCCAGAATTTTCGGGAAAACACAGCTTGTAGAGACTTATCACTCCAAAGTCTTGTATGAAATTGGCCATGTGGGCTTACTTTTATTGTTAGGACTTTTTACCGTCATTACGATTACAACCTTTAAGAATTATCGCTCAGTCAAGGACCCTAATTTAAGGGGTTACGGTGCATCAATGTGGGTTTTTATAGCATTCATTAGCTATTTTCCTTACTATTATCCTCTAGATGTTGATCCAGTCAATGTTTATTATTGGCTGGCTGTGGGTATTGTAGCGAAGCTGCCAGATATTGACCGTCAAGAGAGATTTGAGAAGAGCACAGAAGATACCTTAAATCTGAAATTAACCAAGAAGGAGTTAAAGCTACTAAAGCAGATGGAAAATGCAGCTAAATTCTAGGAGTCGATTTACTGGAATTGGTTTGTGATGTTGGCCTTTATCATTCCTCTAAAAAGTGCTAGTTCATCCAAGGACTGGCGACGGACTTGCGAGCTATTTGAGCGATGTTTACGGTCAACGTGCAATCAAAATTCGCCACACTTTGTGACCCTTGTTGTCTGCAATGAAATACCCGATGTGAAGTTCAACCACCCTCAGGTCAAGTATATTCAGGTTGATTTCATACCTCCCGAAAAGGTGGCCGACCCTGTTGTCAGAGGACTGACGGATAAAGGTAGAAAACTGCTGAAAGGAATTGACTTCTCGAAGCAGTTTAATCCTTCCCATGTCATGTTTGTGGACGCTGATGACTGTGTGAGTAGCCACATTGCTGAATACGTCCATAATCGTCAAAATGAGAATGGATGGTATTTGAAAAGTGGCTTTAAATACAGAGAAGGAGAAAACTGCGTATATCTAAAATCCAGAAATTTTTATCGGATGTCAGGAACGGCAAATATCTTAAGGTTTGACCATCTTAGACTGACTGATCATCCTGAATATAACCGAGGCTATGGATACTACAAATTTTATATTGACCACCAAAAAGTGAAACGCGTTATGCATGAGCGTGGTTCACCATTGCAACCACTGCCCTTTTCAGGAGCCGTTTATATGTTAGCCACTGGTGACAATATGTCAGGCAATGAGAATAACCTTGCCTTTAATGTTTTTAGTCGCAGAAAACTAACGCCTGAGATTCAAAAACAATACTGCTTATATAAAATTGAGTAGTTTTATATGGGCAGTGTTTTTGCCAAGTTTTACCCACCGCAAACAATACAGCCGACCCTTGATTTTTTCTGAAATCTATTTATATTCCTCGTTTTTGAATCATGGATAATCCCTTTATTTCAGTTATCGTACCGACTTATCAGCGGGAAGAGGTTTTATGTGAAACCTTAAATGAAATTCTGAATCAAGACTATCCTAATTATGAAGTTATTGTAGTTGATCAGACACAACAACATGATTCAAAAACTAAGGCGCATTTAGAATCTCTTGCTCACCAGAACAAAATACAACTTTTTAAAGTTGACTGGGCAAGTTTGCCCAGCGCACGCAACTATGGCGTTGAAAAGTCAAAGGGTGAGGTTATTCTCTTTATTGATGATGATGTCGAATTGCCAGCCGGCTATCTTCACGCCCATGCGAAAGTTTTCAAGGAAAGATTGGATGTAGGGGCGGTGGCGGGTCGAGTATTTGATCGTATGAAGCTTGCAGATCGTCCTGATCTAACAATCGAAACATTGCCTCCAGAAGCGATGGATCCAGGAATTGCCTGGTACTACATTGACTTAGTGCATACGGTCAAACCCCAACAGGTTTTGACGGCTCGGGGATGTAACATGTCCTATCGACGTGAAATTTTTGACAAGTATGGTCTGCGTTTCGATCAACGATTCAGAGGTAATGCTGTTCGAGAAGAGTCTGATTTCTGCCTTCAAATTCGGAAGACTGGATATATTATTTGGTATTCGCCTGAGGCTTATTTAACGCATCTGGGTGAGGAGACGGGTGGGTGTCACGATATCAGCACGCGCTCACTGAGTTATCAAATCACCTTTTATCACAATCATTTTCTGATGGGGCTCAAGAATCTTACCCTTAGGCAGTCTCTAAGATTTTTTGGACGTCTATTTGATTGTCATGTATTGGGAAATCCACCCTGCAATAAGAGTGGTTCACCAGTCAAAGTATTGACTCGTTTCGGGTTCTACTGCACTGGTTTTTTAGATGCCTATTGGACACTTGTAAAAACACGGAAAAATGCACGAAGAGGAACTACTTAAAAGGGTTGCTGCTTGCGCATATTCAAGTTTGTCAAACCAAAACCAAATACATCTGACTTGAAAGCTTGGATTTTACCTGAGGGTAAGTTGATAATTTAGGTGTAACAAGGGTCTGGCAGCTCTCACGTTTTACTGATGGATTCATTAGGAGCGATCTCTGGAGAAAAAGCATGCTTATCTTTGTTGTTCCACTCAAAAGTAGCAAGGTCTCAAGAAGTTGGGAGTTGACATGTCGCCTTTTAGAAAGGACTTTGAAGTCGATTTGCAATCAAACTCGTTCTAGCTTCAAGGTTGTTGTCGCATGCCATGAGAAGCCAGATATCACTTTTGAGTCTTTCCATTTATGCTATACGCAAGTTGAATTTCCACCTCCAAAAAAGGATGTAAATCTGACCACTAAAGAGTGGTTTATGAGGTGTGAATTAGATAAAGGCAGAAAAATATTAGCCGGCATTGACTATGCAGATCGATTTTCTCCAACTTATACAATGGCTGCTGATGCTGATGATTGTGTAAGTAATAGAATTGCAGAATTTGTTGAAAACAATGCAGGATCAAATGGATGGTTTCTTGGGAAAGGGTATTTCTATAATGAAAGTACAGAGCGCCTAGAGTTTAAGTATAGAAAATTCAATTTATTTTGTGGAACTTCTAATATCGTCCGCTACGACATTGTCGGTGCACCAAGTTCCCCAGAGTACAATCGAGGTTATGGATACTACAGAGATAATGTTATTTTTTTGAAACATAATCATGTTAGAGGAAAACTTGAAGAGAGAGGTACACCTCTAAGTCCGCTCCCTTTTCCCGGTGCGGTTTACATAACAGAAAACAGCGAGAATATTTATTTTCAGGACAATAACTCTATTTATGGGAAGCGTTTAGAGCGATTTCTTGGTCGGAGGCGCTTCACGGCTAAAATTCAGAAGGAGTTCGGTCTTTACCCGTATTAGGATTCAAGTTTGACTTTTAGGCCTGGATTTTTGTGGCCTACTCCTGATTTTCATAAAGTGCTTAATGTTCTAATCTGGAGATGATTATAACTATGACAAAACTGATTTCAGTAATTTTGGCTGGTGGAAAAGGAGAACGATTTTGGCCTGTGAGCCGCCGCGATCGCCCCAAGCAATTTTTGAGTTTAGATGGGAGTGGAAAGAGCCTTTTGCAGGCTACCGCTGAAAGGCTGGTTCCTCTCGCGCAATGTTGGGATGATCTATGGGTGATTACGGCTTCTCATCTTGCCGAGGGTGTGCGATCTCAACTTCCCGAGTTGCCAGAACGTAATTTACTTGTGGAGCCCGAAGGCCGAGATACTGCGCCAGCGGTTGCCTGGGCTACCTTAGAAATTGCCCAGAAGTACGGAGAAGATGCCCTGTTGGGATTTTTCCCTGCGGATCACTGGATTGCTGATGAAGCGGCCTATCGCCAAACATTGGTGGCGGCAGCAGCATTAGCCGGTGAGCATCAAGTCATCGCAACCCTTGGGATTACGCCAACCTATGCTGCGACGGGTTACGGCTACATCGAACAAGGGGAGACGGTAGGCCATTATGATGGCTTGTCCGCTTATCAAGTCAGTCGGTTCACAGAGAAACCCGATCAAACCACGGCTCAAGACTTCATTGCCAGCGGTCGCTTTAGCTGGAATAGCGGCATGTTTATCTTCCCCGCAGGGGTCATGCTGGCCGAATTGGCGCGCTATGCGCCAGAACTCATTGACGCCCTAAAAGCAAAGGGTGCCGATGCTTATGGTGGACTCACCAAGCTCAGTATTGATTACGCCGTAATGGAACCAACCCAGAAGGCCTGCGTAATGCCCGTTGCATTTGGATGGGATGACTTGGGGGACTGGAATGCCGTTGAACGTTTGTTGAAGCAGCCTGAACAAGCCAATGTGGAAATGGCTCAACATCTGGGTTTAGATACGACTGATAGCATCATCTATGCTTCAGGGGAGGATGAAGTTGTCGTCACAATCGGACTTCAGGATGTGGTGGTTGTTCGAGAAGGAAATGCCACATTGGTAGTGCATAAGAGCCGCACGCAAGATATTAAAAAGGCTGTCAAGGCTTTGGCTGCAGACTCCCAGTTTGAGCATCTACTTTAATTCTCGTTTTTCGAACTATGGTTTCCCTTCCCGTCAATGCGATCTCCCTCGCAACTCTAACCCTCGGGCTGGCGATTCCCGCTCAGGCTGTTCAAACACCTCAGGCTCAGATTCCAGCCCTGAGAACCCCCATGATCAGCCAATCAAATGACTTGGCCCAGGCGACAGGAGTGGTGCTGCTGCAGACTAGCGGCAGTCTCGAATCAGGCGATTCTATCCTCAATGACGGTAGCCTTTACGATGTTCATCCCTTTGAAGGAGAGGCGGGGCAGACCGTCACCATTCAGCTTGAGAGTAGCGAGTTCGATACCTATCTGATCCTGACCGATGCCGAGGGTCAGGCCCTGGTCGAAAACGACGATGTCTCCAGCGGTAATTTCAACTCGGCCCTGACCTACACGCTCCCCAGCAGCGGCACTTACAACGCGATCGCTAATTCCTATGACGCCAGTGGTCGGGGCAGTTATCAGATCACCGTCACGGTGGGGGGAAGCGTTGCGACGAGCAGCGGCAACGCCAGACAGCTTTACCAGGAGGGGGCAAGGCTCTGGCAGCAGGGGCAGTTGCAGGCTGCCCTAGATCGCCTTGAACAGGCCCTGGCACTTTATGAGGCCGCAGGTGATGCCTTGAATACGGCAGACACCCAAATTGCCCTGGGGATTGTCGCCAATGACTTGGCTCAATACGACAGCGCGGCGGCTTATCTAGAGGAGGCATTAGCGACTGTACAAGCCTTGGGCGATCGCACCCTAGAGGGTAAAGCCCTGAATGCCCTGGGGCTGGTCAACACCCGCCGCAGTCAGTACGACACCGCCCTACGCTACTACCGACAGGCCCTGGATTTGCGGCGGGCCGTGGGCGATCGCCCTGGCGAAGCCGTCACCCTCAACAATATTGGTGAGGTCTACGGCTCTCAGGGTGACTACCCTCAAGCCCTGGACTACCTCAATCAAGCTTTAAACTTGCGGCGACAGTTAGGCAACCAGCGAGACATTGCCCAAAGCCTCAACAACCTGGGCACAATTCGCTCCTTTCAAGGCAATTACCGCAGCGCCATTATCTATTACGAAGAAGCCTTGGCCCTGATCGAGGGGCTGGGCGATCTCAATTCCCGGGGCACGCTGCTGGGCAATATCGGCGTCATGTACGGCTACCAGGGCCGTTACCCCGAGGCGCTGGATTATCAACAGCAGGCTCTAGACCTGGCCCGGCAGGTGGGCAATCGCGAGGGGGAAGCCAGCGCCTTGAATAACCTAGGGCTAGTCTACGATTCCTTGGGGCAGTGGGACCGTGCCCTCACGAACTATGAAACCGCCCTGGCCATTAGCCAGGACATTGGGGATCGCGAAGGTGAAGGGGTTTATCTGCAGAACATTGCTGGGGTCTATGACGAACAGGGCGATAAGCAGCGGGCCTTGGATCTCCTCGAAGACTCTTTGGCCATTCGGCGGGAGATTGGCGATCGTGCCGGTGAAAGCAACGCCCTCAATAACCAAGGCACGGTCTATGACGATCTAGATCGCTACAGCGAGGCCCTGGATGCCTACAATCAATCCCTGGCCATCAGCCAAGCGATCGGAGCCCGCTATTTAGAAGGGCGCACCATCGCCAATATCGGTCTGGTTTATGCCAAACAAGGGCAAACCGACCAGGCCCTGTCGTTCTTCAATCAAGCCCTCGACATTTTTGAAGAAACCGATGATCAAGTTGCCCAGGCCGCTACCCTCAGACGGGTGGCCGACATCCAATTCAAATCTGGGCAGTTACCCGAGGCCGAAGCCACCTTGAGCACAACGGTAAACCTGCTGGAAAGCGTTCGCGCCTCTGAGTTACAGGACGCGGAGCGGGTGGCGCTCTTTGAGACTCAAAAGGACGTGTACATGCTGTATCAGCGGGTGCTGGTTGCCCAGGACCAGGTGGATGCAGCCTTGGAAATCTCGGAACAGGGGCGATCGCGGGCCTTTGCCGAGCTGCTGGTCACCAAACTGGATAGCAGTGACACCATTGACCGCACCGCCAAGCCCCCGACCCTGGCGCAAATTCAAGAGATCGCCCGCCAGCAAAACACCACTCTGGTGGAATATTCCATCGTCGAAGACCTGATTGACGACACCGCTCAGCTCTACATCTGGGTGGTGCCCCCCACCGGGGAACTGGCCTTTCGCGCCGTCCCCCTCACTGTAGACGCCAGCGGAGAACCGGCCCTGGCAACCCTGGTGAATCAGGCTCGGGGCCAAGTGGGGGATGGCAACCGGGGAATCGGCGTGGTCGCGGCCACCGCTGCTGCCCAAGGAGATAGCCACTATCGAGCCCTGCATCAGCAATTGATTGCCCCGATTGCCGAGCTGCTGCCCCAGAACCCAGAGGCCAAGGTGGCGTTTATCCCCCAGGGGGAGCTGCTGCAGGTGCCGTTTCCCGCGCTCCGCAATGGTGAAGGCCAAGACCTAATCGAAGCCCATACGATTTTGACCGCACCGTCGATTCAGGTGTTGGGGCTCACCCAAGACTTGGCCACCGGCACGGACGCCTTGGATAGCTCGTCGGTGCTTGTGGTAGGCAATCCCACCATGCCGACGGTCTGGTCACCCCAACAGGGGGGTACCCGCCAAGCCCTGCCCCCACTCCCCGGTGCCCAGCAAGAAGCTACCGCGATCGCCGATCTGCTCAATATCGACCCACTGGTGGGCAGTGCCGCCACCGAAAGTGCCGTGAAACGGGCGATGACCGATGCCAACCTGATTCACTTTGCGACTCACGGGCTGTTGGAGTATGGCGATGTGCAGGACTCGGGGGTGCGGGATGTGCCGGGGGCGATCGCTCTAGCACCGGGCGGCGGTGAAGACGGGCTGCTCACCTCAGGGGAAATTTTGGACCTGCCCCTGAATGCCAACCTGGTGGTGCTGAGCGCCTGCGATACGGGGTTGGGGCGGATCACGGGGGATGGGGTGATTGGGTTGTCGCGATCGCTAATTACCGCTGGCACCCCCAGCGTGGTGGTCTCTCTCTGGGCCATCCCTGATGCCCCCACCGCTGAGCTGATGACGGTGTTTTATGAGCAACTGACGGCGGGTGAAAATAAGGCCCAAGCTTTACGGCAAGCGATGCTAATCACTCGGCAACGGTATCCCGACCCGCGTAATTGGGCGGCGTTTACGCTGATTGGCAGTGCTGAGTAGAGGGTAAAGGCAAGGTGACGAGACCGTCGGTCTCGTTGCAGTCGTTATGGTTTGGTGGGTCGGTGTGGATAAGAGATACGGTAACCGGACTTCAGAATTGGGGGCTGGCCCCCAAACCCCCTGATATGGGGGCCTAACTCCCCCAAACCCCCCGAAAGGGAATGCGGATTAGGTCGTGAATGCGCACGGTAAGACGTCAGGGGCGAGCCTTCGAAAGAATGGTACGTAGCCTATTCGGCGGTGTAGCGTGGTGTCGAGGTGACGAGACCCACGGTCATAGCAACTACAGTCGCTATGATTTGACGGGGTGCGGTGTGAATGAGAGATATCGCAACCGGACGTCAGAATTGCGGGCTGGCCCCCAAGCCCACCGCAAGGGAATGCGGGTTATGTCGTGAATGCGCATGGTAAGACGTCAGGGGCGAGGACAAGGGAAAATTAATCGCTTTAAATCAATCGCTAAATTCATGATTCAGATTGATCAAAGCTGGTACGAGTTCCAGCCCGGACTGCCGGTTGAGGTTTCCGCAGGGGGCGTGGTGGTCCGGCAGGACGGGGACCAAACCTACATTGCTGTGGTGCGCGAAGGGCCGGAGAAATTTGCGGTGTTGCCTAAGGGTCGGGTGGAAGCGGGGGAAACTCTGGAGGAAGCGGCCCACCGTGAAATTGCTGAGGAGGCTGGGCTTACAGACCTGGTGCTGGTGGAAAAGCTGGCCGTTAAAGAGCGCTGCTCATTGAAGAAAACGGTCTGGAAAGTGGTGCACTATTTTCTGTTCACCACCACCCAGGTAGATGGCACCCCCACCGATACCAGCTTTGACTATCAGCTGCTGTGGTTACCGATTACGCCACTGCCGCCGCTGTTTTGGCCGGAGCAAGCGGATGTGGTGCGGCTGGCTCGCGATCGGCTCAGCCTGATCAGCTAAATGTCTCTAGGCGGGTGTATCCCAGTTTTGTCATCCTGTAGCTTGCTTTCCGTAGGATACTGAACGGAGTGTAGTGAAGGATCTCTAACTCGCCTGGAAAATCTAGATTCTTTGCTGCACTCAGAATGACATTTGCATAATTGGGATGCACTCCCTCTAGGCGCTTCAACCCTGACTCCTTTACCCTTTCACGCCTTAACTCTCCACCTCTTTACCCTTTAGCGCTGCCAAATTTTCCCGACACCGTACCGTCCAGGGATGCTTTGCCCCCAGCTTGGGCTCCAGAATTTCCAACGCTTGCTGGTAGATGGATTCAGCGTCTTTGATTAGGCCTTGGGCTGCCCGGAGCGTAGCGAAATCATCGAGGAAACGGCCCCTCAGTTGATGACCATCGGGTAAAGCTTGCTCAGCAATCTTCAATGCTTCTTGATAAAGGGGTTCCGCCTGACTGTAATGGTTTTGCTCTCGATAGCACTTAGCCAGGTTATTCAAACCGATGGCTAAGAGATGATGCTCATTACCTAACAGCTTTCTCCACAATGCAACAGCTTCAACTAAAAGCGGTTCGGCATCGTTGTAGCGGTTTTGCATCTGATAAAGCAACGCCAGGTTGTTGAGGCCACCGGCTACATTGGGATGTGCTTCGCCCAACAGCCGCTTACTCATCGCCAACGCTTCAACTAAGAGGGGTTCAGCCTGCCTATAGCGCCCCTGCGAATTGTAGAGCAGAGCCAGGTTATTGAGGCTGTCGGCCACATTGGGATGTTCTTCGCCCAACAGCCGCGTCCTCATCTCCAATGCTTCAGTTAAGAGGGGTTCAGCCTGCTCATAGTGACCCTGCAACTTGTAGAGCAGAGCCAGGTTATTAAGGCTAGTGGCCACATCGGGATGTTCTTCGCCTAACAGCCGCGTCCTCATCTCCAATGCTTCAACGAAGAGGGGTTCGGCCTGCTCATAGTGACCCTGCAACTTGTAGAGTTCTGCCAGGTGATTGAGGCTAGTGGCCACATGGGGATGCTCATCGCCCAACAGCCGCAGGTACATTTCCAATGATTGTGTTAAGAGGGGTTCTGCCTGCTCATAGTGACCCTGCTAATTGTAGAGATTTGCCAGGTTATTGAGGCTATTGGCCACATCGGGATGGTCTTCGCCCAACAGCCGTTCATAAAGCTCCAGGGCTTGCAAGAAAAGGGGTTTGGCCTCGCTGTAGCGCCCTTGATTGTTGTAGAGCCCCGCCAGATTGTTGAGGCTTTGGGCCACATCGGGATGGTCTTCGCCCAACAGCCGTTTCCTCAGCTCCAGGGCTTGCAGATAAAGGGGTTCGGCTTCGCTGTAGCGCCCTTGACTTTTGTAGAGCCCCGCCAGATTGTTGAGGCTAGTGGCCACATCCAAGTGATTTTCTTCTAGCAGGGTTTGACGGAACTGTAAGGTCTTTTGCAATAGGGGCTCAGCCAATGTGTATTGCCCTCGTTCTTCGAGGTAGTTTCCGATGCCGTTAAAGAGTCGCGCCGCTGCCAGAGATTCACAGGTAGCAACCTGGTAGGTTTGGAGCAACACCTGAGCATGGGTTGTCAACTTTTCCAAGATGGGCCAAGTTTTATAGCTGTCTTGGTATTCAAGACCCGTTTCATCTTCCTCTTGCAAAAGCTGGTTTGCGGCTGATACGGCTCGGTTGATCCACAGCAGTAGCGTCTTAGCCGCTTTCATCTCAGCCCTAACCACGTCCTGCACCAGACGATGAATGCTGTAGGCTTGGTTGACCAGATCCACCCGAATCAGGGAATAGGTGCAAAGGGGTTCCAGCAGTTCGTTAACGAGCAGGGGGTCTTCAGCGGAATCTTCTAGAGCCTCCGCCAAAGCATCCCCCAATTGGCTGCCCCCTTGGGTCAACAGTTCAAAAGGAATGGCATCGGGGTGTAGCACCGCACTGACCCTTAGCAAATCTGCGGCAGCAGGTTCAGCTTTTTCTACCTGCTGAAAGTTCAAGCTCCAGGCCGTAGCAACCGAGTCTGAGTAGTTGCCCAGCTTAGGTTTCGATTTCTCCAAACGCTTCAGCTTCAGCTTTTGGTAGCTGTCCAGATAGTCCTGGAACCGGGCCTTTTTCGCCACGATATAGGCCGCCGCCTGCTCCAACGCTAGGGGTAGATACCCCAATGCTTCGGCTAGTTGCGCTGCCGATTGAATCGTTGGATCGTCATCTTCAGTTGGCTGAGCGGAGTCGTTCGCTTTGCGTTCCCGTAGGGAAAAGCCAAAAGTCTCCTCTATCTCCTTTGGAGAGACAGAGTCAACGACTCCGCTCAGAGGACGTTGATCTTCCCGTCCAGTGCGCCGCAGCAAAAACGCTAGCGCTTCATCCGGGTCTAGGGTCTCCATCTCTACTGGGTAGGCAATGCCCAAAACTTGTAAATCCTGTGCCCGAGACGTGATCAAGACATGCCCTCTGGGATCGGTAGGCTGAAAAGGCTGTAGTAAATCTGGTTGGTCAGCGTTGTCAAAGATCAGTAGCCAGTTGTCATGGCGACTTAGCCACAGCTTTACCGCCTGCACTACCTCATCCTGATTTTCGGCATCTTTTTGCGGCAAATTAAGCAGTTGGGCGATTTCCACAAACCCGCTGCTCAGCTCTAGTTCCGTATCGGCTCGCACCCAAAATGCCGCGCCATATTCGTCTCGATAGCGGTAAGCATATTCCACTGCCGTCTGAGTTTTACCAATGCCTCCCAACCCTGAGATTGCCTGTACCTGGGAAATCGCAGCGGCACTGTTTTGAGTCAGGGTATTTCGCAGTTTCTGCAATAGCGACTCCCGCCCCGTGAAGAAAGGATTGCGGGCATAGGGCACCAACCAGTAACTGTCGCTGGCTGGGTTCGCGAAGTAATTTTCAAGTTCTGGAACGTAGCTAGCTGAAAGTTCACGTACCTGCTTCAGGCCGCATCCCGTAGGCCCCTCCGCCCATTTCAGCAGTGCCCCTACCCGATATCCCTGGGTCGCCTGCCCGCTAGGCACCACACCAGCAGGTACCTTCAAGGCAAACAGCAGCTCCTCAAATTGAGCTTGGGGTAACCCTCGCAAGACCTCAAATAGCTGTTGGCGATCGCGGGCTGACAACACGAGACTGCACCTTGAAATCAGGGACGTAGCTGATCTTCCTCAGGATAATCCTGAACCCAAGAAAATTTCGAGAGAAGACAATATCCGTAGGGGCAGGTCTTGTGCCTGCCCTGCTGCGATCTTCACTGGGTTGTCTCCACAAATAGGCGGATGATCCGATGGGGTTAGGGCATCCCTTGTGGGTGCCCTACGCAACGGGTTGGCGCACGGTATCAACGATAAACTCTTGAGCAGAATTGTCCTGAGGATTCACTGGTGTGCCCCAATAAAAAGTCGCCAGAGCCGAGGCCCTGACGACTTTAATCAGTCTGATGACTTAGGGTTAGCCCTTAAAGCTCACCTCGGATTTCTTCAACGACCCCATCCCGCAAAAGTACTTCCACCTGCATCTTCTTAATCAGGTTGTCCCCCTGGGCCACGGTAAAAAAGCTCTCCATTTGCCCCTGGCTGACTTCCTTCTCTAGCTCCAGCGTCTGCACCTGCTGCAGTTGCTGTAACACCTGATTCTTCTGCTGTAACAGCTTGCTCTTGTCCTGATTCACCTTATTTTGAACCGCAGTCACCTGCTGGGTAATCGCCTCGCTTTCGCCTTGCTTTTGCAACTCAGTCACCGTGCGTTGACCTTGCATTTCGAGCTGCTGTAGTTGGCTATCGAGCTTATTGATCTGCCCTTGTAGCTGCTTCTGAGCCTCTTCCTTCCATAAAGGGGTAACAACCGCCTTAACATTGATAGCCCGCTTGAGCGTAAGTTGAGAAACGTCCATAAATTTTGGTTTATATGGGTGATTTTTCGTTCACTACAGTATGAAACTCGCATTGGATGCGCCCTTGTGCAAGGACATTCTTCCCAAAATCACGGAATTTTAATGGGATAACCTAACCCACTAGGCAAACATCCCGTCGATCATATCGCGATAGCGTTCCCGCACCACTGGGCGACGGACTTTCAGGGTCTGGGTGAGGGTGCCATTCTCAATGGAAAAGGGCTCCAAAATCAGCCGGAAGGGACCGATGCGATCGTCGGGACGATAGCCCGGACGATCCTTGACCTGCAGATTGAGTTCAGAACGGAACAGTTTCTGGATAGCTTCATCTTCCAGGGAGATGGTCTGAGTCCCGGCTGGTGCGGGCGTCTCATCCCCCGGAACCACCAGATGCAGGCTTTGGCCCGCGGCCCACTGCTGCAGCGCATCTACCGTCGGCACAATTAGGGCACCCAGGGAGCGCTGGTCTTGCCCCACCACCATGATTTGGTCGATGTAGGTACTGCGCACGCAGGCATCTTCAATCGGCTGGGGCTCAATGTTTTCCCCATTGGTGAGCACAATCGTGTCTTTCGCCCGCCCAGTCAGAACGATATTGGCATCGTCGGTGAGCCAGCCCAGATCGCCGGTATCAAACCACCCCTCGCTGTCCAAGGCTTTGGCCGTCGCTTCCGGATTTTTGTAATAGCCCTGCATCACCTGCGGGCCTCGCGCCAGCACCAGACCCTTCTGCCCCAAAGGCAGGGCCTGATGGGTTTCTGGGTCAACGATTTTGATTTCCGTATCGGGGATGGGTTGCCCCGATGCGCCGCGCAAGTTGCGCCAGTGGCGACGGGCCGTCAGCACCGGGGCGGTTTCGGTCAAGCCATAGCCCACCAGCACCGGTACTTGAATCATTTCAAAAAATAGGTCTATGTGGCGGGCTAAGGAGCCGCCACCGCTAATCAGTTGCTTAACGCAGCCCCCGGTGGCCTGCCGTACCTTGCTGTAGACGATCTTCTCTGCCAAGACGTGACCGGGCCAAAAAACGAAGGACAGCAAGCGGGAGCCGAACCGACGGGGCGCGCGGGTAATCGGATGATCGAGACTGAGGCGATTGGCCGTGCGTCGATTCTGCACGTATTTTCGGCTCAGCAGCATCAGCGTGTTGATCAGCCTCTGCTTGCCTTCGGGCTGCTCTCGAAATTGCTTTTGCACCCCTTCATAAATCGATTCCCAGACGCGCGGCACACCCACCATGTAGTGGGGTTTGACGGCCTTAAAGTCTGCTTTGATGTGGCGGATGGTGGTGTAGGTTTGGGTGCAACCTTGGGCATACATCAGATACTCAGCGGTGCGGCCAAAGGTGTGCCAGGTGGGCAATAGGCCCAAGACGCGATCGCCCACCACCGGTTGCACCACCGCCCCCAAGGTCTGAATCTGATGCAAGAGGTTGGCGTGGGTAATCATCACCCCCTTGGGTTTGCCCGTGGTCCCGGAGGTGTAAATCAGGGTGGCCAAGTCATCTGCTTTTTGAACCACTGGCTGCAGCGTTTCCCCCTGACCTAGTTCCAAAAGCTGGGTGAAGTTCAGCATCTTAACCGGGGCAGCTTCGGGCACCGGTTCGTCTGAAAGCAAAACCACTAACGTGATTGGCAAATTAGTGATGGCTTCTTGCAGCCGGTTCCAAAGCTTTAGATCTTGGGCCACCAAGACGGTGCTGTCACTGTGCTCGGCAATGTATCGCAGCTCTTCTGGATCGGCCTGGGAGCTACGGACAGCGTTGATGCAGCCCGCGGTCATGATGCCTTGATCCGCGATAAACCAGCGGTGGCTGTTGTCGGCAAATAGGGCCACGGCACTGCGGGGGGCAACCCCTAGGGCTTGTAAACCTGCCGCAAACGCCTGGATGTTTTGCCAAAGCTGGCTGTAGGTGACGGTATTGCTGGGGGTATTGTGGGCATCGACCATGGCGGTGCGATCGCCATAGCGCTCTGCTGCCAGGGGCCAGATTTCCGGTAATGACTGAATCTGGGAATAGTCCCGCAGGGTGGCAATGGCGCTGCGATCATGCTGGGTCAGCGTCTTGATAACAGAGGGGGCAAACTGGCTCATAGGGGGTCTTTTCCACAACGACCGCTGCGCTCAATCCTACCGCAGCATGTCCTCACCCTAGCGGTCCGTCGTTGCTCTCGGTTCTATGGCGGGACACAATGGAAATTGCCCAATCTTGGGCACCCCAAATCAATCCAAATCATTGACCCCAGTTAGGACAGAATCTATGGCTAAGGCAACGTGGAATGGTGTCGTCGTCGCAGAGAGCGATCAATGCGAAGTGGTTGAGGGAAACCAATATTTTCCCCCCGACGCCATTAAAGAGGAATACTTTAAGCCCAGCAGCAAGCAAACGGGTTGCCCCTGGAAAGGTACAGCTAGCTACTACACCCTAGAAGTCAACGGCCAAACCAACCCCGACGCCGCTTGGTACTACCCCGACCCCAAATCGGCAGCCAGCAACATCAAAGGCTACATCGCCTTTTGGCGAGGTGTATCTGTCGAAGCCTAGCGACCCGCCAATTGCACAACCGCTAACCGCGAGGGCATCAGTCGATCCATCCAATAGGCCAAGAAGTCTTGATTGGCTGATTGCTCCTCGGCAACCTCCGTGTCCGGGCTATGGGGCAACAGCCCTTGTAATGCCGCCGAAGTCACGCAAAACATCGACTTCTGGAAACTCTGGCAAATCTGCACCCGCATATCGTCACTGCCCCGCAAGCCCTGGTCGTAGTAGTCCCGCAGGTAGTCGGGCAGGAAGTGGCGCATGTCCTGCATCAACAGCGTGGGTGGAATGCCGCTGCCCCCAATCGGCACCGGATCGGCATAGAGGGCACCATAGGCAAACAAAGACTGCTCCACAGGGATTTGCCCTGCTTGAGCGTTGTAAGAGACCGTGCCTAAGAATGGGGTGCCTCTAAAGAAAACCGCTTCCACATAGGGGATGCCGGTATCCGCCAGGAAGGTCAGCCCCTGTGATTCAGGGATGAGGTCGTAGGTCTCTCCCCCAATCGTGACGGCAAAGGTGATCGGAACATTAGCCCCAGCCACCAGTCCAGCTTTAATGTGGGCGACCACTTCCGGAATAGACTTGATTTCTCCAGCATCGTAGCGATCAGACAAGGTGAGAAACATCTCACTCATGATCGTCCAAAACTGCCCAAGCCCCCTTATGTAGGCGGATTGGCGCACCTGCTCAGGCAAAAAGTCCGGAAAGACACGATGCAATACCTTCAGTAGGGGATTGCGGCGAATTTTGGCCTGAATTGCCGTTTCACAGGCTTCTGAGAACTCCGCACTGTCCAAATAAGTATCGAGTCCGCCGCCACCGTGCCAGAGCATGGCTCGCATGCAGTATTCGGCATACTCATAGTTGATGCGATCGTGCCACCAGTGACGAAACAACTTGCCGGGCGTAATCTCGCCGTTGAAATACTTGAAAAAGGGAAACAGCAGCAGAAACTGGTCCGCTGCCATGTATTTAAGGTTGACGGCATAGGCGTCTAGCACCACCCCATAGCTTTTCAAGATACCCACCACTTCCATTAGGTTGGTTACAGAATCTGGTAGCAGCGCATCCCCCGCTAGGAGCCGCTCAATATAGTCCTGTAGGGGGTGAGCCTTGGTCGGAGCCGTTTTGGGAAGGGTGTTCGTCATGGGGCTAGGGTTGAAAAGGCTTTACAGGGGAAGCATCAGAAACTTGGGCCACCGTAACGGGTGGATTCACGGCTAGCAAAGAGGTGGCTTCACTCCAACGACTGAGCCAATGGGGCTGAATACCCAACGCCACAATCACCAAGGCCAAAACTACGGAGGGGAGCCGCTCGGCCCAACTCACCGGCGGCAGATTAATATCGAGCGTCACCGCATCAGTTGGGGGACGAATCGCCAGCCGCCCAAAAAAGACTCGATTCACCAGTAGCAATAAATAGACTGCGGTGAGGGCAGTCCCAATCAGGGACAGCAGGGTTTGCACAGGAAAGACCACAATGCTGCCTCGGAACACCACAAACTCCGAGATAAAGCCCACCATGCCCGGAATACCGGCGCTGGCCATTACCCCCAAAATCATTAACGTACCCACAACTGGCAAGCCCCGTTCTGGGTTCAAAAGCCCCCGCAAAACGGTCATATCGCGGGTGCCGGTTTTGCTGTAAACCAAACCCACCAGCAAGAACAGCAGACCTGAAATTAAGCCATGGCTGACCATCTGCATGATCGTGCCCAAGAAGCTGAGGGGAGTGGCGGCAGCGGCCGCTAACAGGATGTACCCCATGTGGCCAATGGAGCTGTAGGCCACCATTTTTTTCATGTCGGTTTGGGCGATCGCCGCTAAGGAGCCATACAAGACGCTGATCACCGCCCAGCCCGCCAGCCAAGGACTCAATACGGTCCAGGCATCTGGCATCATTTGCAGGCCAAACCGCACCAGCCCGTAGGTGCCTAACTTCAGAAGCACGCCAGCCAAAAGGACTGATATCGGTGTGGACGCTTCAACGTGGGCATCTGGCAACCAGGTATGGAAGGGAAATAACGGGATTTTGATGCCGAAGCCGACCAGCAGCGCCCCAAGCAAAAACAGTTGAGGGATTAAGTCAATCGAGGCGGCCAATGTGGGGTCGTAGTTGAAAGAGCTGCCGCCCCCCAGCCAGACGAACCCCAAAAATCCCCCCAGGATCAAATTGCCAGAGACCGCCGTGTAGATCAGAAACTTGGTCGCCGCATAGGCCCGCCGAGCCCCACCCCAAATGGCAATTAAGAGATAAAGGGGAATCAGCTCCAATTCATAGAAGATGAAGAATAGCAGCAGGTTTTGCGCCACAAACGCCCCTGCCACGGCCCCGCTGATCACTAGCATTAGGGCGAAATAGAGGCGGGGCCGCATGATACTGGCCGGACTGGCCCAAATCGCAATCAGCCCCAGCAAGCCATTAATAAACAGCAGCGGCAGCGCTAAGCCATCTGCACCCAGCTGATAGGTCAATCCCAAGGGCTCAACCCAGGCAAAGGATTCCACAAACTGCATGCCCGGAATGTGGATATCAAAGTGCAGACCCAGGTACAAAACCCAAACTAGAGAAAGACTCTGGACGATGCCGGCAAACAGTCTTGCCCTGCCCCCTTGCCAACTCCCTGGCCAGAGGCCCAGGGTGAGAGCACCCAATAGCGGAATGATGATTAGTGCGCTCAGCATGTCCTACCACATTGTCCAGGTCATCAACAGGCCCAGTAGGCTGATCCCCACCACAATGGTGAATAGGTAGCCTTGAGACTGGCCCGAAATACTATATTTGAGGCTTTCGCCGCTCAGTAATGATGCAAATCCAACTGAGTTAACGAGGCCATCTACCACATAGCGATCAAACCAATTGCTGGCGATCGCTAAATATCGCACCACCCCAACCACCGTGACGCGATACAGGCGCTCGGTGTAAAAGTCGTAAGCCAAGAGATCTTGCAAAAGCCGAACCGGGCGACTCATAGATCGAACCAGCGTTTTGCTCAGCGGTATAGCTGCTCCAATGGAAATCCCCACAGCCCCAGACACAATCAGCAGCACCAAAGCAGGCTTATTTACATAGGCCCAAGGGGGCAGTAAATACAGCTTCTGCATCACAAAGGGCACCAGCAGCGTAAAGAGGGTCAGGGTCACCATGGGAAAGGCCAAAGGCCAAGCCACCTCTGGGGCACGGCGAGTTTTGGGCTGAGCCTCACCCAAAAACACCAAGCGGAAAACTCGCGTCAAGTTCAAGGCTGTCAGTAAATTGACCAGCAAGAAAATCGCAACCAGCTCTGGATAGTCGTTCCAAAGGAAGTCAATGCCCAGGCGATACCCCCAGAAACAACCCAAGGGAAACAGACCCACCATGCCTAAGGCCCCAACGCCATAGGCCAAGGTGGTAGCCGGCATTTTGGGACCCAGTCCGCCTAACTCCGTCACATCTTGGGAGTTGGTCGTTAAGATGATTGCCCCCACCGCCATAAACAGTAAGGCCTTAGCCACCGCATGGGTGAGCAAAATCATCAGGGCCACCCCAGGCCATTCCGTCCCCACCGCAATAAATACCAGCCCCAAATAGGCACTGGTGGAATAGGACAACGTCCGCTTGATATCGACTTGCGCTAGGGCAACCAAAGAGGCACCCACAGCGGTAATGCTGCCGACAACAACCAGCGTGCCTAAAGCAATGGGAGATAGCACCACAATCGGCTGCAGGCGAATCAGCACATAAGCGCCGCAGGTGACCACCACCGAATTTCTGAGAATCGAAGCAGGATTCGGCCCTTCCATAGCTTCATCGAGCCATAGGTGAAACGGAAACTGTGCACATTTACCAATCGGTCCGGCAATTAGCGTCAGTCCCAGTAACGTCGCCAGCAAAGGGGTTAGTTCCTCAACTTTGACCCATTCATATAGATCGTTGAAGTTTAAGCTCCCAGCCAAAGCCGATAGGGCCACGACCCCCATCAGTAAAAGGGCATCACCGATGCGCTTCGTCAAAAAGGCATCCCGAGCGGCGGTCACCACCAAAGGCTGCGCATACCAAAAGCCCACCAGTAAATAGGTGGACAGGGTCAACATCTCCAGTAGGGAGTAGGTCAAGAACAGCGAACTGCTCATGATCACCCCGCTCATCGCCGCCTCAAAGAACCCCATCATTGAGAAGAAGCGGGCTAAGGCCCAGTCTTTTTCCATGTAGCCCAGGGCAAAGATCTGAGCCAACAGGCTAAGGCCGGTAATCAGTGCGACTGCACCCAGATTAATGACCGACAGGTCGAAGGCCAGATGCAGCTCTAAGTCAAAAGCCTTAAACCAGGTAATCGCAATTTCATGCTCACCTACGCCCCAAATCCCCTGGAAGAGCAAAGCCCCGTGCACTAATGCCACCAGGGTCATCAATATATTGATGTAGACAGCCGGGCGAGGCCCCGTACGGCGTATCCACCCAGTTGACCAAGGCAATGAAGCGATCGCGCCAACCAACCCGTAAACCGGTATTAGCCAGCAAGTGTCTAGCCACAACTGCGTCATCACCACAAAACCAAAAATATCAATCAGGTTGCAAATACAGCCACCACACCAGTCTTCTAGGCGTAACGACCTTTAACCTGTCAGCCGCCGAGAAAGCAATTTTTGAGCCAGAAGCATGGAGCGTGCACATCAATCGTGCCGACCCCAAAAACGAGTGATCGCAGCGCTTCGGTCAACCTTGCATGCATTGCTCGTTCACAGATTTTACCTGATAGCCCAACTCTCCTAAGTAAATCCATGCGACTTATTCTATTGAAGCCAAAGAATCAGCCCATTCTCAGACGAACTGCTCAGACTATCCAACCCAGAACCCCTGTCAACCAAGGAATCTAACGTTTCTTTTGGAGATTAATAATTTTTTTACATTAGTTTCAATAATATTTAACATTAGAGACAATCATTGCGGCTTATGTTGCCAAGGGGTCACCGCCCTCTTATCCTTAATTTACATAGGAGTTTAGTTCGTTTAACCCCTGTAATCTCTAGAAGAAACCCCAAGTTTGATTGAGGGTTTTCTTGTGTTGAAAAGAGGCGCGATTCGTGTCTCTGTGCAGGCGGTTTATGTCATTGTTCTTAGAGGGAGATTTACGACAATGCCAATCGCGGTTGGAATGATTGAGACCAAAGGTTTCCCGGCAGTAGTTGAGGCGGCTGACGCCATGGTCAAGGCCGCTCGTGTCACCCTGGTGGGTTACGAAAAGATTGGTAGCGGCCGAGTGACAGTTATTGTTCGAGGTGACGTCTCTGAAGTGCAGGCTTCCGTTTCTGCAGGGATTGAATCTGCTAAGCGGGTTAACGGGGGCGAAGTTCTGTCGACCCACATCATTGCTCGTCCGCACGAAAACCTGGAATTTGTGCTGCCAATTCGCTACACCGAGGCGGTTGAACAGTTCAGGACTTAGGATTTCTAGACTGCTCTCTCCCATAGGTTGCAAGCTTGAATTGCAGCAATTGAAGGCAGTGGCTTCTAGGATTAGTCAGCGATCGCCACAATTCATGTCTAGGTCTCGATTGATTGCGCCTTTAGGTGCCTTCGAGGCGATAGGGCGCTTCGCGGTTATAAATGGTTCTTCTTGACAAGCACCGAGATCAAGAATTAATAGGAGGATTGATTCACCATGTCCATCGCGGTTGGAATGATTGAAACCCTGGGCTTTCCAGCGGTCGTTGAAGCAGCTGACGCCATGGTTAAAGCGGCTCGCGTCACCCTGGTGGGCTACGAAAAAATTGGTAGCGGTCGAGTGACCGTTATCGTTCGAGGCGATGTCTCTGAAGTGCAGGCTTCTGTTTCCGCAGGCGTTGAGAACGTCAAGCGAGTCAATGGTGGCCAGGTCTTGTCGACCCACATCATTGCCCGTCCCCACGAAAACTTGGAGTTTGTGCTGCCAATTCGCTATACCGAAGCGGTTGAACAGTTTCGCGAAAGCGTTACCGGTATTCGTCCTTACGGTCGGTAGGCTCTACTAATGCTACTTGCCAAAGTTCGTGGCACGGTTGTGAGTACCTGCAAGGAGCCTAGCCTTAGCGGCGTCAAGTTCCTGTTGGTGCAACTGCTTAGCGATACTGGTGAGCCCCTGCCTGATTATGAGGTGGCTGCTGATGTTGTTGGGGCAGGTGTTAGTGAATGGGTACTCATTAGCCGGGGGAGCGGTGCCCGTCAGCATGAAGGCTATCTTGATCGACCTGTTGACGCTACGGTTGTCGCGATTGTCGATACCGTTTCCCTAGAATCTGGTGCGCTTTACAGTAAGCGTGATGACTTCAGCTAAGTTTTTCGAGCGATCTTTCTGGTAGAAGGAACGCCCGCAAATGTTCAGTTGCCGCTTCTACATAATGATTTTGCGGAGGTGTCGGATACATGGGGATCCGCGGAGAAGCTGCCCCACCCACCCCTTGGTCCCAAGACCTGGCGGAGCCTACCATTGACCCATCAGCCTATGTGCATACCTTTTCCCAGCTGATTGGGGATGTACGCATTGGTGAGAACGTCCTGGTAGCCCCTGGGGTCTCAATGCGGGCTGATGAGGGTGCGCCCTTTCGGGTGGGTAAAGATACCAATGTTCAGGATGGGGTTGTTCTCCATGGCTTAGAGCATGGCAAGGTTCTAGGCGATGACCAACAGCCTTATTCGATTTGGGTGGGTGAGCAAGTTTGCCTACACCATAAGGCATTGATTCACGGGCCAGCCTATATCGGAGATGGCTGTTTCGTGGGTTTCCGCTCAACCATTTTCAATGCTCGTTTAGGCGAAGGGGTGATCGTTATGATGCATGCCCTTGTCCAAGATGTTGAAATCCCGCCCGGTAAATTTGTGCCTTCTGGCGCGGTGATTACCCGTCAAGGGCAAGCCGACGCCTTGCCAGATGTAGAGCCAGAAGACATGGCTTTTGTACAGGATGTCATTGATGCTAATGAGGCGCTTCGTATGGGGTATGCCTGCGCAGAGAATACAGCCTGTATTACCCCGATCCGAAATGCTGGGGATCATTTGAACTCAGCTGCCAATAACTATGACAACGGACTAAATCATATGCAAACTCAACGACTCAATCCTGACATTGTCCAGCAAGTGCGGCAGCTTCTGAATCAGGGATACCGCATCGGCACTGAGCATACTGACCCGCGTCGCTATCGAATTAATATTTGGCACACCTGCGCTCCAATCCAGTCCACCCGCGAAGGTGACGTGTTCGCAGCATTGGAAAACTGCATCGCAGAACATGCTGGGGAATATGTGCGGATGTTTGGGATTGATCCTGTTGCAAAGCGGCGGATCGCGGCTACGGTGATTCAACGACCTGACGGTAAGCCTATTTCGGTTTCTAAAACGGCTGCATCAGCTGCAGCGTCTAGTCCATCTGGCAGCTATGGGGCTCCAGCTACGAATGGCAGCGGTTCTCTAGCCGGTGATCTGGTCCAGCAGATTAGACAGCTTTTGAACCAGGGCTATCGGATCGGGACTGAATATGCTGATCCCCGCCGCTTTAAAATCAATATCTGGCAAACGTGCTCCCCTGTCCAATCCACGCGAGAGTCTGAGGTCCTGGCTGCCGTGCAAGCTTGTATGGCTGAGCATGCCAATGATTATGTGCGTCTGATCGGCATCGATTCGGTAGCTAAGCGTCGAGTCTCAGAAGTTACGATTCAGCGACCTGACGGTCGGCCAGTATCTGTGGGTAGTCATAGTGCCCCTGCATCAAGCTATAGCAGCAATGGTGCATCTGCTGGAACGGCATCGGCAGGGGTAAATCAGCAGGTTCGCCAATTACTCGCGCAGGGCTATCGGGTTGGAATTGAATATGCCGATACCCGTCGGTTCCGGAGCAATGTATGGCAAACGGCTTCGGTCGATGCCAGTAATGAGGCAGGCATTATGGCCGCTATCAACAGTTGCTTGCAGAACCATGGCAATGACTATGTCCGTATTTTCGGCGTTGACCCCAAAGCGAAGACTCGGATGGCTCCAGTCATGATTCAGCGTCCTGGTCAGAGCGCTGATGTTGCAGGCGTTGGCTCGGCCCCAGGTTCAGCCCCGAGTAATAATGGCCATGCAGCCCAACGAAATGGGGCAACCGCACCAGGACCCTTAGCGAATGACTTAGTTCAGCAAGTCAGGCAGTTAGTCAACCAAGGCTATCGTATTAGCCTTGAGCATGCGGATGTCCGCCGCTATCGCAGTGGTGCATGGCAAAGTGGGGGCATGATTGAGGGGCGGGGCGCATCAGAAGTGCTTTCAGCCCTAGAGGCAAGTCTCCACGGTCACAGTGGTGAATATGTCAGGATTGTTGGCATTGACCCCAAGGTGAAGCGTCGCGTCCTGGAAACCACCATCCAACGACCTTAGGGTTTCCTATCGGTTCCGCTATTTCATTGAAAGCCGAGTGAACGTCTCAAGGGGTAAAGCGCTAGATGTAGCAGCATTTTATGTGGCAGGGGCGGTAACCATTGCCCCTGATGCTGCTATTGCCCCTGGTGCGATCCTCAAAGCGATGCCAGGTAGCCACTTGGTGATTGGTCAGCGGGTTTGCATCGGTGCAGGCGTTGTTATTCAGGCCCAGAAAGGGGAGCTAATTTTGGAAGAAGGGGCTAGCCTTGGCACAGGGGTTTTGGTGATGGGTTCCGGTGTTATTGGAGCCCATGCCTGTGTCGGGGCAGAAAGTACCCTTTTGAACCCAAGGGTTACCAAAGCTGAGGTCTTAGGGTCGCGATCGCTCTTGGGGGACAACAGTCGTAATCCCGCAATGCAGTTGGACAAAGCTATCAATAACAATGGTGCTACCCCTATCCATGAGTCACAAACCCATCCACTCCAACCCGAAAATCCGGCTTCCTTTACACAGTCCAACTCGAACGGGGTAGGGCCTACAACGCTAAGTTCTTCTTCAGGAGCGGGTACTGTCTACGGTCGAGAGCAAATTACGCTATTGATCAGGACGTTATTTCCTCACCGCCAACCTTTATCCACCGCTGATTCCGAGAATAGTTCATAAAATAAGGTAGCGACGGTCGTCCCGTTAGAGGCCCAACATGGTGACCAACCTCAATCTTTCCCCAACAAAATCATCTCCGACTGAATCACGTTGGGCATCTAAATTACAAGGTGCCGCCCTGGGGCTTGTCTCGACGGAAAGCTTTCCGGCTGTCGTGGGCACCGCTGATGCCATGCTTAAGTCGGCTGATGTGATGCTAATTGGCTACGAAAAAACGGGGTCAGGTCAATGTACGGCAATTGTCCGAGGGGGAACTGCGGATGTCCGCATGGCTGTGGAAGCTGGAACCCAAACAGCCAAACAGTTTGGGCAATACATTACATCCACGTTGATTTCTCGACCATTACCTAACCTAGAAGCCGTACTTCCCATTTGCTTGCATTTGGATGAGCTAGAGAAAATGGGACGGGGTCAAATGGGGAATCAGGCCATTGGTCTCCTTGAAACCCGAGGTTTCCCAGCCATGGTTGGCGCTGCCGATGCCATGACCAAGTCTGCCGATATCAAGGTGGTGGCCCACCAAACCATCGGTTCTGGGCTGTGTACAATCATCATCCGGGGGTCATTGCCGAATGTGGCGATCGCGATCGACTCGGGCATGCACGAGGCCGAGCGCATTGGTGAGCTCCATGCCGTGATGATTATTCCCCGGCCTTTAGATGATTTAGAGCGGTCTCTGCCCATGGCTGAGATGACCACAGAGCAACCCGTGCGGCTACCGCTGAAACTAGGGGAAAAAGAAAAAGAGAAGGAACTCGTTCCCTTACCGGAATCTGTTGCTGCCGAGGCCACTCAAGCCTTACCGATCTCCGAGTTGCAGCCCCATCCTGAGACTCAACCTCCATCAAAAGCGCTTGAACCGTTTACGGAACCTCTAACCGAGGCTAACCTCGACTAGCCCATAGCACTTACATGACGCCTTCAATCGAGGCCATATTTGTCTACGGCACTCTCAAGCCAGGTGAAGCGTATTATCAGCGCTATTGCCAAGGGTCTGCCGTGAGCGCCACACCGGCTCAAGTTCAGGGGGCCTTGTATCACTTGCCCCAAGGTTATCCGGCCTTAACATTGGGAGAACATCGCGTGCGCGGCAGCTTGCTACACCTTGTAAAAGACGCGAATTTAAACGAGATTGACCGGTTCGAAAGCTACGATCCGACCCTTGAACCGACTCAAAACGAATACCAGCGTGTCGCTCTGCCCATTTTTGATCTCAGAGGGCAATTTTTGGAATCTGCCTGGGTATACCTCATGGCAGATCATAAAGTGTCTCGCTATGGCGGCGTTTGGCTTCCAACCGGATTTTGGAGTCGAACCCTATGGCCCAGCATTCGCCCTTAGAACAAAAAGCCAGCGCTGCAGCGCTGGCTTTTGATACTCCTAGCGTTAAGCGGTAAAGGAGGGCGCTTAGCTAAGCACGGTTGCCTTTAGCGCTGCAGGGGTCTCAGGAATCGGTGCCCCGATTTTGATGGAAACCTCGTCAGGCTTGGCCCACAAGATCAGTTTTAAATCAAGAGCACTATTCAAGTACTCATGTTTCGGCAGGATGCGTAGAGACAACCCTTGTAAACCGCTATGGCTATAGGTCATCGCGATTGAGTAATTCGCGCGCCCTTGATCATCTTGTCCTTGATAGTTCATGGTGAGGGCCGTGCCGCTATGCATATCGCCACTCACAGCAACGACCCCTTGATAGAGTTCTACCTGTACATCTTCAGGGCTGAGTGCCCCGAGATACACGTTGGCACTCACTTGGAACGGCTGATTAACCTGAAGCTCATCGGTCGCAGAAATGTGCACTTCATCAATGCGCATTTCATACCAGTGCTCCACCAAGTGAGTTTGCCATTGAGTCAGGGTTTTCGCCGGTGCAAATCCATCTTGAGAGAGTTGGGAGAGGCGATCGCTGGCCATAAAGTAAGCTCGGCGGGCATAGTCTTTAACCATTCGAGCCGTGTTAAAGCAAGGGGTATTGAGATGAATCGCTGATTTCATCTTCTCAACCCAGCCCCGAGGCACCCCATTTTCGTCGCGATTATAAAACAGGGGCACAACTTCCTGTTCTAAAACCTCATAAAGGGCTGCTGCTTCTAAGTCATCTTGATATTCTGGGTCGTCGTAGTCTTCCCCGGCCCCAATCGACCAACCCGTGCTGACATAGTCGGCCTCATCCCACCAGCCATCTAGCACGCTCAGATTCGGCAAGCCATTCATGGCGGCTTTCATGCCGCTGGTGCCAGAGGCTTCCCTCGGGCGGCGAGGATTATTGAGCCAAACATCGCATCCAGACACCATGGCCCGAGAGAGATGGATATCGTAATTGGGCACGAAGACGATCGAGCCATCCAACCCTTCTTCGCGGGTGAAGTGAATAATCTTACGAATGAGCTCTTTCCCTGGGATGTCCTTAGGGTGGGCCTTACCGGCAATGACGAACTGTACCCGTCTTCCCTGAGCACCGCCAGTGATCAGCTTCCGAATCCGCTCAACATCTCGCAAGAACAGGGTGGCTCGCTTATAGGTGGCAAATCGGCGGGCGAATCCGATAGTGAGAACAGATGGATCTAAAACCTCCTGGGCTTCGACAAATTCATGGGCCGCAGCGCCGCGATCGTGAAGATTACGCTGAAGCCGTTCTCGCACATACATCACCATTTGAGAACGACACAGCTCGTGATTACGCCATAGCTCTTCCCCTGGAATTGCTTTGACCCGATCCCATAACGGCTCCTTAGAACCGGCATGGGACCATTTAGGACCGAGGTAGCGATCGTAGAGGGCTTGGGTAGACTTTGCGACACAGCTACGGGCATGGACCCCATTGGTGATGGCATTGATGGGAACCTCATCCTTGGGCAGGGACTTCCAAAGGCCACCAAACATGTCCCGAGAGACAGCGCCATGGAGCTGACTCACCCCATTCACAAAGGTTGCGGTCTTAATAGCCAAAACCGCCATGCTAAAGGGCGTTGACAAATCCCCTGTATTTTCTCGACCCATGGCCAAAAACTCGGCTTCGGAGAGGCCAAAATGACGGGCATAATGACCCAGGTAATAGATCACTTTGTCGGCCCCAAACAAGTCAATACCTGCAGGGACGGGGGTATGGGTGGTGAAAACTTGGCTGGCTGTGGCCACTTGTAAGGCTTCGGCATAGCTCAAGTTTTCAGCATCCATGAGCATTCGAATCCGCTCCAATGCCAGGAACGCTGAATGCCCTTCGTTCATGTGATAGACGCTGGGCTTGAGCCCTAGGGCTTCCAACATTCGCACCCCACCAATACCCAGCATGATTTCTTGGTGGATCCGCATATCAATATCGCCGCCGTAGAGGCGATCGCAGATATCTTGGTCATACTCGTTATTTGGCTCGATATTGGTATCCAACAAGTAGAGCGGTACCGTCCCCACTTGCACCCGCCAAATTCGGGCATAAACCGTGCGTCCAGGATAATCAACCGCTACACGGAGTTCGGAACCATCGACCCCTCGCTCTAGGTGCAGGGGCATATTGTAAAAATCATTAATCGGATAGCGCTCTTGTTGCCAGCCATCCGCATTCAGATACTGAGCAAAGTAGCCCTCTTGGTATAGCAATCCCACCCCGACCAGTGGCAAGCCCAGATCGCTGGCTGATTTGAGATGGTCACCCGCTAAAACCCCTAACCCTCCCGAATACACCGGCATGCAGGACGTGAGGCCAAACTCCATCGAGAAATAGGCGTAGCACTCATATGGGGATGCCTGGGGGCGATTCTTGCGGTACCAAGCTCGCTCACGCAGGTAATCTTCCATGCGCTGCGCTGCCCGATCCATTTGGGCAATGAACCCATCATCCTCAGCCACTTCTTGTAAGCGCTGCTGGCTGATGGTTCCGAGCATTAGAACCGGGTTGTAACGGCTTGATTCCCAAAGGTCAGAATCGAGTCGTTGAAATAAATCAATCGTTTCGACATCCCAATCCCATTGCAAATTATAGGCAAGGGTGCGTAACGCCTCCAGACGGGACGGTAAAGCAGGAACAACATTAAAGGTACGAATGGGTCGCATGGGAGAAGACCACCTGTTGACATGTGATTAACCGCCCCGTCATAGGTCACATTGACAAAATTGCCTCCAAACCTACATGCAAACGGCTTGGAAGCTATTGTGACGCCTAAATCGGGCAATGTGCTGACCCTTAATACTCTCTTGGGGATTGCAAGCAGCCTTTAGATGAAATTCCGAATTTTAAAAAGGGGCAGATTCAGCAGATATTTAAAAGTGCATTTGATCCGCTTTTCTGATCTGACTTAACCTAAAAAGCTGTAAATCAACCCTGGATTTAGATTACAGGACCTTGACTGTGGCTTTAGGAACAGCCACCATTTGCTGAAACAGATTTTCGTAGCGGTTTAAGGCCTGCTCAAAGGAATAATAATCGAGGGCGTATTGTCGCCCGGTTTCTCCTAAATGCTGGACTTTTTGAGGATGGTTATATAGGTCAAATATGGCATCTGCTAGAGCGACTGGCCGCTCTGGTTCAACCACCAGCCCTCCGCCACTTGCCTGCACGGCTTGGGCTGCGGTCCCCTCTAGAGGAACCGATGCAATAATGGGCCGACCACTGGCTAAAAGCACCTGAGTCTTTGAAGGCATATTAAAACCCACAACATTCTGCTTCTGCATAATCAGCCCGACATCCGCTGCTGCTAGCATTTCAGGGAGTTGGGCTCGAGGTGCAAAGGGACGCAGCAGAACATTACTAACACCCATCTCTTGACGCAGCTTTTCTAAATCTGCCAATTGACTTTGTTCACCCACAATCACAAAGGTGATCTCGGGTATAGATCTGAGCTTATAAGCCGCCTTGATAATGGTGGTAATACCTTGAGTGCGGGCGATATTACCGGCATAGAGGACGACAAACTTTTTCTCAAGGCTATTTTTTTGCCGAAATTCATTGTCGTATTTCGGTAGGGGGCGAATGAAATTCACATCCACCCAGTTGGAAATAATCGACATTTTGGCATCTTTTACTTTTTTGCCTAGTAGATTTTGGCGAAACCCTTCGGCAATTACGCTGATATGGCTGGCAGTGCTGTAACAAAAAGACTCTAAGGTTTCAAATACACGGATGGCGAGGGGATTGCTAATTAGCCCTGTTTGTACGGCAGCCTCAGGTAAGATATCTTGCAAATTTAGAATTGTGGGACACCGGTAAAGCAGTTTTAAAACGGCAACGGGTACCGATGCTGGCAATGAAGGACTGGTATAGAGAATGATGTCGGGCCGCCAGCCTTGCAGGGATTGAATAAAACTCAGTAAAACAAAGCTGCCATCGAGAAGCGCCCGAGCGGCTAAGCCAGGGTTAGGACGAATCCACACATAACAGCGTTGGATCTGGACACCATTGCGCTCTTCAGTAGTATAAATTTTGTCTCGATAGCCTGGGTAAATTTGCCGTTCTGGATAGTTGGGCATTGCCGTCACAACCCTAACCTGATGGCCTCGCTGAACCAGCCCCTCGGCCAGTTCGGTCATCAAGGGTGCGATACCGATGGGTTCGGGATGGTAGTTGTAGGAGTAGATCAGGATGCGCATAGACGCTAGGAGTCAAGCTAGTTGAATGCAGAGAATAGGCAAGCAGATACGGTGAGTCGGTCTATCCATTAGAGTTGTCAAATAACATCTGATGAATAGGGCCGTGTCAAACCCCGCTCAATCAAACACTTTGTGAAGCCTATGCTTCCAGTTTTTCAGATGTTAGTCCGGATGCCTCACATAGATTTCACATGTATGGATGCAAGTGTAAGGTCTGGGTCGGTTCCTCCCGCCATCTGGTATAGGATGCCCCAGCGCCATGGCATTCGCAGTATTGCCAAGACGAACTGGATTCAACAGAAAGATAACGAGCGCGATTATCGTTAGGCGTCATTTTGAATGTGATGGAAAATTGGCTGCGGCTTATTGACACGTTTCGCTTTTTTGATGAGATTCCGCTGATTGGTAACACAAGGTGGTGGCAGGCGTTACTGGGTATGAACAATTCACAATTGTCATCTGCATCTATTCCTTCACCATCAACCCAAACCCAAAACATTTGGGTGCTGAAGATGCAGAGCGAGAGGCGCAGCGCCTTAAAGCACCCTTTACAGAAAGCGGGCATTACATTGAAAACAGCAGTATCTCCACTGTCATCGAAAACGACTTGGGACAATGGGCGATCGCTCTTGTGGTGGGATACCGCCGAAGATGGGCTGGATCTAAGCCAGGTGATTGCGACCTTACCCAAAACCTCGGCCCATAAAACCTTTCCCCTGTTCCAATTTCAAGACATGACGGCTTCTCAACTGGCAGAAATGTGGGGGGCAGTCGATGATGTGGTCATGGGGGGCGTCAGCGCCAGCGGTTTCAGGCATTGCCATGGATATGCCCAGTTCTCGGGTCAGGTATCCACCCAAAATTCGGGGGGATTTGTGTCGGTCCGAACCCGAAATTTCGACCCCCCCTACAATTTGGGCGAGTGGCAAGGACTCAGACTATCGGTACGGGGAGAGGGGCAACGCTACAAGTTGATTTTGCGCGATCGCCCCTCTTGGGATGGGGCTGCCTACTGTGGTTCTTTTGACACCGTCAAAGACGAGTGGCAAACGGTAGAGGTCCCCTTTGCTGATTTGCTGGCCACATTCCGAGCCCGCACGGTTCCTAATGCATCGCCCCTAGACTCAGCTCAAATCTGTGCATTTCAACTCATGCTGAGCAAATTTGAATATGACGGCAAGCTGAATCCCCATTTCCAACCTGGCACCTTTGCTTTAAACATTCGTGACGTCAGCGCCTATGCACCAGCCGCTTTACCGCCGCTGGTGGTGATTTCTACTTCTACAACCGACGCAGAACGGTATGACTCCATGCTTGCCGACAGCGGTTTAACCTACCAAGTGGTGGTTCTAGACTCTCGAAACGATAAGAACCCAGGCGAACACGAGGATAGCGCCTGGGTTGAAACGTTGCTCAAAATTATGGATGGGCTCAACCAGGGTGAACACCAACTCAGCTAGAGAATCTGGGATAGGAATTTCTTGCTGCGTTCCTCTTGGGGGTTATTGAAAAATTCATCAGGTGTATTCTCTTCCACCAAAACACCACCATCCATGAGGACAACGCGATCAGCCACCTCGCGGGCAAACCCGACCTCGTGGGTTACACAGACCATGGTCATCCCCTCATTGGCCAGAGTGCGCATGACGTCGAGCACTTCCCGCACCATTTCTGGGTCAAGGGCAGAGGTGGGCTCATCAAACAGCATCGCCTTGGGCTGCATCGCCAAAGAACGGGCGATCGCCACCCGCTGCTGCTGACCCCCAGAAAGTTGGCCAGGGAACTTGTTGGCCTGTTCTAAAATACCAACCCGTTCTAGCAACTGCATCGCCACCTCTTGGGCTTTGGCCTTAGGCCAGCGACGCACCCAAATCGGAGCAAGGGTAATATTTTGCAGCACGGTCAAATGGGGGAACAGATTGAATTGCTGAAACACCATTCCCACTTCTCGGCGGATGGCCTCAATATTTTTAAGGTCGTGGGCCAGGGTAATACCATCCACCTCAATGCTGCCCTTTTGATAGGGTTCCAAAGCATTAAAAGTGCGGATAAACGTAGACTTACCCGAGCCAGACGGCCCCATAACCACGACCACCTCACCGCGATAGACCGTTAGGCTTACCCCTTTCAGGACATGAAAGCCATTGTCGTACCACTTCTCTACGTCCTTAGCGATGATGACGGATTCTCCCGTTTGCTGATCAATGGGAGCAGCTTCGGTTTGAGACTGGGTCATGGGTTAGCTCTCTGTAAAATTCAATAAATGAGTGCAAAAGGGGAATCGAAGGATAATCCAATTGTGCAATACCCTAAGCGGCCCCTTGAAAACACGCTGTTAACTGTTACACAAGCCTGTCAAAGGTCAGTGTTGAGCATTTCTTCCACCTTGCGGCTGCCTAGGGACATGGAGTAGCAGAAGATCCAATAAATCACCCCTAGGAATAAGTACACTTCGGCATATCGACCCAGATAAGTTGGGTTCGCCAAGACCGATCGCCCAATTCCTAACAGCTCTGCCAAACCAACGATCGCCAGCAGCGTGGTGTCTTGGAAGAGGCTAATAAACTGCCCGACAATTGCTGGGATAGCAATCTTCAGGGCTTGGGGCAGAATAATCAGAACTAGCGTTAGCGGTGTGCTCATGCCCATGGACATGGCTGCTTCTTGCTGACCTCGGGGAATCGCCTGTAAGCCCGCCCGCACATTCTCAGCCAGGTAGGCTGCACTAAAGAGGGCTAACGCAATGATTGCTCGCAGAACCCGGTCTGGCCGCGCTCCCTCAGGCAAAAACAGCGGAATCATCACCTGTCCCATGAACAAGAAAGCCACCAATGGCACCCCGCGAACCACCTCGATATAGGCCGTGGCCAGCCATTTTACGACGGGTAAGGAGCTGCGGCGGCCCAGAGCCATGATGAGCCCCAAGGGAAAGCAGAGGGCAATGCCACTAACCGCTGCAATTAAGGTTAAGACCAAGCCACCCCAATCGTTTGTCGAGACGGATTCAAGACCAATGCTGCCTCCGACCAGCCAAATTGCCAACAGGTAAGACAGTCCCCAGCCTAAGGAAATCCACTTGCCGAGACCGGGTTTTGCTTTGCCGGCCACGCGCCCCACCCAAGCGGCGGCAGCCACAATGGCCACCATCGGTAGCAGGATCTTGCTGCTGGGGCGGGTTGGCGGAAACAGCACAAAGAAGGCGCAAACGACCCCAATCCCAATCAGCACATTGCGGCTAAATAAAGTGGGGAGGTTGCGAGCCAGGATGCCCCAGGAAAGTCCAGCCAACGTGCACATCACCGCCAGCATGACCCAGATGCGCCAGTACAGCTCATCTGGATATGTGCCGGTCATGAACAGGCCAATATTGTTCGGAATGACGATCCACTCGGCTTGGGAAAACGCCCAAGTGAGCAGACGATAGCCTCCCAGGCCGAGGACCAGCCCAATCACGACGGTCAGGGTGCTATTAAACCAGTCACTAAATAGGTTCTTACGCGCCCAGGCCACAGGCCCCTTTTTGACAATTTCAGGCGGCGCTGAGGAGAATGAATCAGGTGTCGTTGTGGTCATGGTTTAGCGCTCCTTAAACTGCACCGCTCGGTTGAGCTGATTCATGAGGACGGTAATCAGCAGACACATCGCCAGATAGGTGGCCATCAAGACCACAAAAACTTCTACGGGGCGACCCGTTTGGTTGTAGGTGGTGGTCGCAATCGAATACATTTCTGGAAACGCCACAGCAAAAGCCAAGCTGGAGTTCTTGGTGAGGTTCATGTACTCACTGTTCATCGGGGGAATGATCACCCGCATGGCTTGGGGAAAGACGACGAGCTGCATGGCGGTGCCTGCTGGGATGCCCAGCGATCGCGCTGCCTCCCACTGACCTTTTGAGACCGATTGAATGCCCGCGCGCACGATTTCAGCCACAAAGGCAGAGGTGTAAAACACGAGGGCAGAGAGCGCGGCCACATATTCCCGAGAGAGTCGTAATCCACCGGTTACGCCACCGCCTTCAACCCCTTGGGGTGCTTGCCAGTTAAGCCCAAAACAAACAATCAGCAGCACAATAACGGCCAAGCCACCAACTGCATAAAGCTGAGCATCGCCTCCGGTGGCTGTCTCAACGCGAATCTTGGTGCGCCAATTCCAAAGAAAAAGTCCCAGGGCGATACCAATGGCGATAGATGCTAAGCCCGTTAATGCTAGGGCAGCGGTAGAGGGCCAAGGTACATAGACGCCACGATTATTCAGATAGAACAAATTCAAAAGCTCGATCTGGTCTTCGGGCCTAGGGAGTGCGCCATAAATCGCGAAATACCAAAAGAAAAGTTGGAGCAGGAGCGGAATATTGCGTACCAACCCGACATAAACCCGGCTGAGCTTGTAGAGCAGCCAGTTTTGCGAAAAGCTGGCGATGCCGGCCGCTACCCCTAAGAGTGTTGTAAAAAGAATGCCCGCAATAACCAGAGTGACCGTATTTGATAGCCCTACCAAGAGCGCTTTCCAGTAGGGATCCTGGGGTTGATACTGGACGGCACTCTCCCCAATGCTGAAGCCCGCTGGATTCACCAAAAAGCTAAACCCAAAGGCATTGCCCTGTTGGGTTAAGTTGCGATTGAGGTTGCCGATAAAGAAGGCAAACAACAGCACAACAACCAGGACAGTAATGACCTGGAAGGCGATTTTCCAAAAGCGCTCGTCGCGCAGTAACGCTTTCAAGCTAAAAGGCGTTTTTTGATCTGACTGGCTAACCATCAACCGTTCGTCCTATCAACAGGATTGGTATCCGCGCCTGAGGTCCAGCAGCGCTTCTAAGCGGAAACCGCAGTAGAAGAGCGCCCCTGTCCCTTAGGTTGATTAGAACCATAAGGCAAAACGCCCAGTAAGGAAAGTTTCATTAGTTACCGTGGTGCCATTGTTTCTATGGCGACCGGAACGGCATGACAGAAGCGATCAGGCTTCAAGAAAATGGGGGCCTCGACAAAATGTCGAGGCCCCCAAACGAGTCCCTTCAAACTAGGTCTTTAATAACCTGATTTAGCGGAAAGGAGGCGGATACATCAGGCCGCCCTCGGTCCACAATGCATTCTGGCCACGCTCTAGCTCAAACTGAGAGCTTGCTCCCAAGTTTCTGTCGAAGACTTCACCGTAGTTGCCCACGTGGGTAATGACTCGCAGCATGAAGTCATTAGGAACACCCATATCGGTCCCTAAGGTGCCTTCTTCACCGAGGAAACGAGCAATGTTGGGATCATCGCCACCCGCGAAGTCACCCACGTTCTCAGAGGTGATGCCGAACTCCTCAGCTTGAATCAGGCCATAGGTAACCCACTTGACCACATCAAACCAAGCGGAGTCATTGTTCAATGTCACAGGACCGAGGGGCTCCTTGGACATGGTTGCTTCCAGAAGAACGTGCTCTTCAGGGGCAGGTAAGGTGCTCCGGCGGGCAATGAGCTGAGACTTATCAGAGGTCATGCCTTCGCAACGACCTTCGTCGTAAGCGGCATAGGCTGCATCAGCATCCTGGAACACAACCGGCTCAAACTCCACCCCAAGCTTACGCATTTGGTCGGTGAGGTTTAGCTCTGTGGTGGTTCCGGTCTCAACACAAATGGCTTTACCTGCGAAGTCTTCTAAGGTAGAAATGCCACTGTCGGTGCGGACCATCATGCCCTGACCATCAAAGAAGGTAGTGGGCGCAAACTCTAGACCCACTTGGGTATCGCGACTAAGGGTCCAGGTGGTGTTACGGGAGAGCATATCTACCTCACCACCGGCTAGGGCGGTAAAGCGCTCGGTAGAGTCAAGACGACGATACTCAACCGCATCGGGATCATCAAACAGCGCAGCCGCTACGGCCCGACACACATCTACGTCTAGACCAGAGTAGGTTCCGCTTTCATCTACAAAGCTGAAGCCAGGAATACCACCATCGACACCGCAGACCAGTTGGCCACGGTCGATAACGGTTTGCAAACGGCTACCGCCAGCAGCACTTTCGGTTGACTCACCACCGTCGGTTGCGGGCGTTCCGCTCGTATCAGCACCACCACAGGCGGCCAGAGTCAGGGTTAGCGCAACCCCTAATAGACCCCATTTCTTCATCATCACACCTCACTCACTTCACAAAAACAAATTTCGTTGGAATCAAGCTGCTAAAACAGCCTGCTCTCATCAAGACATTGGCATGCTTCACACGTGTTCACATTCCAACGCTTGCCGAAATATTTTTGCATTCTACGACACAGTTTGTAAGGGTGCCTCCATTAGATTGGCCATACAAGTCATTTAAATGCCTGATGATTGTGGATTTAGACTGCTGGTGTAACGCTAATTTGAAGAATGCTCCCAATAACGCTACTAGGGGCGTGCTCGTAGAGTCGGTGAGCGGATGTTTTTAGTGATCGCCTGCTAAGTCTCGAATCAACGGCACATGGGCGTAAGCGTAATGGGTCAGCGTATCGACTTCAGTAGCATCAAGCTCTTGCTGCCCAGTAATCTGCTCGATCAACCATTGAACAAGCGCATTATCATCCAATGACATCAAGAGATTTTTTTGAGAGGTCTCAGTTAAAGCCCAAAACTGACGCAATAGATAAGGGTTCATGGCGTCTTGCTCTTAAGATTTTCTTCAGATTCTCCTAGACCTTAGCTTATTGCGGCCCAATTTGCGTTGGTCTACGGGTATATGGCGCTCGATAGATGCCGTTGCTTTACAAAGCTGTTGGCAAGGCTTCATGCTTTGCCAGGGTCATGGCTCCCTCTGAACCTAAATGGTAGTTTTTCCGGTCTTCTGGTTAAGGAATCGCTGATTGCTTTCCCGACAGCCTTCTACCGCGCTTTGGCTCTTTAGGGGCTGTCATTAATTAAACTAAGAATCCTCGTGGTGCAACGGTTACAGCCCCTAGCAACATTACGAAAAAGGGCGCGGTCAATTTGCCCAGCAAGGTTTTCACCCCATAATTGATGACGCGCCCTAGGCGCTAATCCTCATATATGCGAGCTTCTGGAGCATCTGGGTTTTCTTCGACATATTTATCAAAGTTGCTTTTCTTAGGGGCCTGGTGCTGGTGCGAGACTTCGGCCTGCATTTCCTCTACGGCATCCCAAGCGGCAGCACATTCAGACGAACCTTCGCCTTTTTCCGTGCAAACGCTGCGAGCATAGGCCCGAGCTTTCTCAAGTTCATTCTGAAACTGTTGACTATCAACACTCACAGTGGCGCTCTCCTCATTAGTAAGTAGCAGATTGGATCTCTCCTTACCTTCTATCCTGCTGTTGTCAGACAAGATGTGATCTCAATAACAGCACCGCTGCTCGCCCTGTGGAGATCGAAGAACTTATGCGCTGTTAACGTCAATTCGATAGAGTTATTTTGGGCAACCTTGCCGCCCGCCCGCAGATGAATCGCGGGCTAATTGGGAAAGTCTACTAATCGTAGACTCAGAGGCTAAAACGCTTGCAATAAGAGGTTCTTAACCCACTCAAGTGGGTTTTGACTGTGAGCCCGCAGTTTACTCGCGGGCGGGCCAGCAGCGCGATCAGCGGTGCTGTCGAATCCACGTGTTAACAGGTGATCGATCCAGCTTAAAACTGGGAGTAACGTCCGTAACCCCATAAGAATCTCGCAACCCATTACAGGAGGCTTTCGAGCGCGGCCCCAACGACACGAAGGCTGTTGTCCTGCCTGAGGGTAGCCAGAGCGGCTTTGGCTTCGGGCTGGTCAAACCCTTTGAGGGTTCTGGCGGCTTGGGCGCGAATCATATCGACCTCGGAATGGGCTGCCTCTAAAAGTAGCGTTAAGGCAGTGTTGCCATATTCGGTATTTGTAAGCTGTCCGAGGTTGGCGATCGCGGAGCTCTGCACGACTAAATCATCCCCTGCCCAACCCCACTGGCAGAGCTGCCACCGAACATCAGGCGTGGCGTTCTCTAAGGCTGCAAAGATACTCTGGCGCACCAGCCAATGGGAGTTGCGCTCGAATAACTGCACCAAATGAGGGATAGCGCGATCGCCAAATTTTTCGAGAGAATTCGCAGCTTCGGCCACCACATTCGGGTCTTGCTCGGTCTTGATCAGCTGCAGCAACGTCTCGAACCCTTCTTCTGTCTGCTTGTTGCCCAATCCCATGGCCACAAAGGAGCGCACAATAAATTCCTGATCGTGGATGCGCTGCTTCAGCAGAGGAACGACCACCTCCGGTTCATGGTTCCTGAGGGCTACCATGGCCTTCATCCGATTTTGGGGATTGGGGCTTTCGAGGTAAGCCTTTATCTGCTGCAATTCCATAGGGCGCTTAATCCATAACCTTTCTCTCTATTGTAATTAATAATTCTTCATGGTTCGCGAGTCATTCTGTGCCTTTCTTGCCGAATATTCCCCTCAAAGCTGTCCGGAGTTCCACCTGAACCCGGGAATAATACGGAAGCTTGGTGTTCCTTAAGATACTCGCTGCCATGTTCAAACTCAGTACAAAAACGACTCGCCGTGCTTTTATCGTGGGGCTAGGTTTAGCTTTAATAAACTTGGCGAGTTCGTCGCCATCCTATGGTCAATCCAGTCGCTGGCTAGAAGTGAGTCGTCTGTCAGGGAGTGTGACCTATCGGGGTAGCAGCGTCCGATCTGCTCAGCGGGGCGATCGCCTCAATCAGTCGGGACACGGCATTTATACGGGCAGTCGCGCCAGCACGGTTCTCAATATTGACAGTGGCATTGGCACCGTCTCAGTCGCCGAAAACACTCGCTTCTCGGTGCGGCGGTTAGCGATTTTGTCAGATGGTGCCCGTGTCACGGTTTTGTCCGTCACCCAAGGGCAAGCCCGTATTCAAGCGCGACCGTTCACAAACCCCAACACGCGCCTTGAGTTGCATACCCCCAGCGGTGTTGCCGCTGTGCGAGGGACCGAATTTGGCGTCAACGTAGCTGGCGATGGCAAAAGCACCGTTGGCACCTTAGAAGGCTCTGTTGAGGTGACTGCCCAGGATGTGTCAGTTTTAGTGAATGCGGGGTTTGCAGTGGTCATAGTGCCGGGGGAACCCCCCACCCCTCCGATGCCCCTCGACCCAGAACTACAGTTGGAATTGGTGGATTTTTACCGTCGGGGTCGAACCCTGCATCTGCAAGGCCGCATTAACGCTGCCAATGCACTATTCATGAATGGACGTGAGATTACAATTAGCCGTTCAGGCTGGTTTAGCACGGCCTTGCCATTATCCCGGAGTCATCACACAGTTACGCTGACTGTGCAAGATCCCTTGGGTGACGTGCGTGAGTATCCGATGCCTGTATGGCAAGCTGATATCGATCGCGACTAAATCCCCATCTCACCATGGCACCTCAACACCATCATTTTCCAGGCCAAGCCCGTCGAGGATTGGGCTTTACCCTTGGGGTGGGTTTCGGTTCAACTCTATTAGCGATTACCCTTTGGGTCTTGGGGCTTTGGGAACCCCTGGAGCGATCGGCCTATACGCTGCTTTTTATCACCCGTAATCAATTTAGCGATTACACCTGGGACGATCGCCTAGCGGTCATCGCCATTGATGAGCCCAGCTTAGAGCGCTATGGTCGCTATCCCTTACCCCGCGATTTGTATGCATCTCTCTTAGATACCCTGTTGCCGGTTCAGCCCGCCGCGATCGGGTTCGATATGCTGTTCCCAGAGGCAACGGCGGAAGATGGGACCTTTGCTGACAGCATTGCCCTGAGCGGCAACGTAGTGTTGGCTGTGGGCGATAACGGTCGCGGTCAGGTAATTGAAAACAACCTCAGCCTGACCCAAGGGGCTGAGGGCAGCTTTTTGCTCGGCAGCGTTAAACACACGGCGGATAGTGACGGGCTAAGCCGTCGCATTTGGCTCTATGAGGGCCGTTTTCCCAGCTTTGGGGTTTCTCTGTTAGAGATGTATCGCACCAGCTTGGAAAACACCCTGGGCATTGAGGAAGATGCCTTACCGGAGCTGAACGAAGCGATTTTTGAGCAGTTCCAGCAGTTTGACCGCCGCGACCTCTGGGTCAACTGGCCAGGGCCTATTGACAATACTGCCACTGACTCGGGGCTGCAGGTGTATTCCTTTGTGGATGTGTTGGAAGAGCGGGTGGATATCGGCGCTTTGCAAAACAAAATTGTGGTGGTGGGGGTGACCGCCACCGCCGTTGACCCCTTACGCAACCCTTTCCATCAGGCTATTCCCACTGCTGGGGTCTATCTTCATGCCGCAGTGGTCGATAACCTGCTGTCAGATGCATTTATTGCCCGTGCCCCGTTTTGGAGCGTGGTTGCGCTGTTATTGATCAGCGGCGTAGGCGGCAGCCTCTTGCTTAAAAACCTACCCATGCGGGGCCGAATTGCCATTTTGGCCGGGATGATTCCCATCTGGTTTGCGATCGCCTATGGCAGCTTTTTAGGTCAAGTCTGGCTCCCTGTAGCGGCACCCCTCGGGACTACCGTCATTAGCGCCTTGAGTCTTCAACTGGTTGAGCAGCGAGAGCGGCAAGCGCTGATGGATCTCTTTGCCATAAACCTGTCCCCAGAGATGGCCGATTTACTTTGGGAGCACCGGGGCGAAATCTTGCAGCAGGGGGCGATTCAACCCCAAGAATTGATGGCAACAGTGCTGTTTACCGATATTCGCGGCTTCACGACCATTAGCGAAACCCTCCCTTCTGCCGAACTCCTGTCTTGGCTGAATCGCTACTTTGAGGTGATGACCACCTGCATCATGGACCATGGGGGCGTCGTCGATAAATACATCGGAGATGCCATCATGGCTGCCTTCGGTGCGCCGCTAGCCCGAACCGGGACCAATGCTTGGCAGCAGGATGCGATCGCCGCTGTGGCCGCTGCTGTGGCCATGCATGAGCGGCTGCAGTCCCTAAATCAAGAGTTTCGAGCTGCGAATCTACCAACTGTGGACTTTGGTGTCGGCATCCACACCGGCAATGTGATTGTCGGCACCGTGGGGAGCCGCCAGCGCCTCAGCTACTCCCTGTTTGGGGATACGGTGAATGTGGCTGCCCGCCTTCAAGACATGACGAAGACCCTGACTGAGGGCGTGCCTTACCCAATCTTGCTGAGCGAGGATACCTATGACCAATTGGGCGATCGCTACCAAACCCAGGCCATCGGTGAGATTCAACTGCGGGGACGCCAGGAAAAGACGAAGATTTACACGCCGACCCTGGCTTCCCAGACCGCCAATCGCTTGCCGACACCCCTGGCTTGAGGAGATTGAGGGCACCCACAAGAAGTGCCCCTACATCGGTTGCCGCGAAGCCTAAAATACCCCTGCCCGGAGCAACAACTGCTCTGCGATGATGCCGATGGCAATGCCAATCATGGCGGTGAGGGTGACTCTGCCCCCCGGCACTAGGGACATAGAGGACTTACGTTTGGCAGCATAGCGTTCCTTCCAGGCCATTACCGCCGGGACAATGCCAAACAGGACCGAAATGCCAAAGGTACCGGCGTAGTCTAAGGCTTCAAAGAAGATCCCGGCATTCAGGGCGGAGAAGCCCATCGGCGGCAGCAGCACCAGCGAAAATAAGGGCAAGCGTTGCGCGGTTGCGCCTGGATGGGTTCGCCCAAAGGCATCTCCAAAGAAATTCAGCAGGCCATATACCAAGCCAATAAACGAAGTGGCGATCGCCAGTTCAGCAAAAATCGAAATGCTGACGTTGGCCCATGGGTTCATGCCATTCTGGCGCAGAAACTCAAGGGGGTCGAAGCGGGTACTACTGGCCAAAGTGGCGGTCAGGTCAATTTGGCCATTCCCCAAGATGGCGGCGTTCCAGCCTAAAAACATCAGCAACGGGATCAATGACCCCAACACAATCGCCTGACGAATTTTGCGGACGTCCCCCTCTAGGCGAGTCGTGACCACAGGCACCACATTTTGATAAACCAGGGCCACAAACATGACTGGAATAGCGCCCCCAATCGCAGCCCAATTGCGGTGGACAAACTGGGTGGGCTGCAGATCCCCAAGGGTGAGGGTGAGTAGCCCCCCAAAGACCATCAGCAAAATGGCGAAAAATGCCCCATTCAGTCGTCCCACCAGTCGCTCACTGCCAAAGTAAATCAACCCCCCAAACACACCGACAAATAGGTTGATCCCCACCCAATCGGGGAAAATCGGCCCGAGGTTCCCCAGGGCAGAGGCTAAAATGCCGCCCCCCCGCGCCAGATAGGCGACCAGAAGCGCGTAATGGATAAAGAGATAGACGCCTCCCGCCGCGATCGCCCCTGATCGCCCCAAGGTCTGCCGAATCGTTGCCAAAAGCCCCAGCCGGGGCTTGCCAGAGGTGCGCATGGTGTTGAGGTTCACCTCGGCCACCAGCAGCCCCGATACCACCATGTAAACCCACATGGCGATCAGAATCGCCGTAGAGGGCAACACCCCCGCAGGCAGAGTGACCGCAGGCAGAGCTAATATCCCTGCGCCTACGGTCGTACCCGAAATTAAGGCGGTGCAGGCCGCTAAGCTACCGGGCCGGTGGATAAAGCCAACCCCATCAAATTCAAGGTTGGAAAAGAGTCGGGTCAAAGGAGATGGCCTAGGTAGAACAGCGGCACGCCCCTATCCTCACAAGCGACAGGCCCTGCAACTGTTCACTAATAACTGACCTGTTTTTTAGGTGATTCAAGGCTGTTGGGAGACAAGGGTTTGGAAGGTGGCGAGGGCTTGGGGCAAGCGATCGCCCGCCACCCAGTTGAAATCATTGTGCCCTGCCTGGGGCACCCAGAGAAATTGCTTGGGCTCCGGGGCCGTCTCGTAGAGGGTCTGTCCGTGGTGAAACGGAATGGTCTGGTCCGCTTGCCCGTGCAGGACCAAAACCGGACAGTTGACCCGCCGCAGTTTGGCGCGGTTAGGAAATTTGTCAAAGGGCAGCAGCGGCACCGGCACCACCACGCGAAAAATAGAGGTAAAGGCACTCTTTAAAATCAGGCCGCCAACCGGATAGCGAACGGCCAGTTCTGTAGCGGAACCGCTGCCAATGGAACGCCCGTAGACCAAGATGTCTTCGGCAGGGACTTCGAGCTGTTGGGTCAGGTATTGGTAGGCGGCATCGGCATCCGCATAAGCTCGGCGCTCACTGGGGCGGCCATCGCTGGTGCCATAGCCGCGATAGTCATAGGCAAAGACGCTGAACCCCCACTGCTGCAGTTGTTCTAAAAAGGGCTGAATATGCCCCAGATCTTCGGCATTGCCGTGGATGTAGAGGAGGGTGTATTCGGCTTCTGGGTTGGGGAGATAGCGGGCGGAGATCTGCTCGGTGTCGGTAACCGGGATTTTCAGAATGGTCTCGTCGTCCTGATAGCTAGAAGGCTGCGGCAAGAAAATCATGCTGTCGGCCCGAAAGAAGACGTACAGGCCGAAAAAAATGTAAATCAACAGCAGCGATCGCCCCAGTCGCTGCCAGGTAAATTCCCCAATCAGTAATTTCCGTAAGAGCGAATTGTCCATCACCGTTTCTCTTGATTAGGGATTGTGTGATCAGCCTCACATCAACACTGAGGGGCTATCACCCTTTAGATAGGCCCCACCGCACGACCAACCTGCATAAATGTCACTTTTGATACCAGATGACAGTCACCCATCGATAAAGCGGTTGGCAGCAGTATAAAAGGAGTCGAAATACGGTTAACGCTATGACGCCGGAACAAGTGCAGGGTCTTTACATCTGTATTGCTATCACGTTAATGACTTTGGCTGTGGCTCCGGTGCTGGTCTTTGGACTCGGGGACCGTAACGCCTAAGCCTGCCTCCCCCATATCCACCTGCCAAGAGACCTTGCCATGCACACCTTTGACGAATACGTTAGCCACATTCGCCGTCAAAAAATTGATGAGCTGATCCGTGCCTTAGAACAACAGCTGCAAGGGACAGACGTACGCTCCAAACGACAAACCTTGATTTCAGAACTGGGATTCTGGCGGGCTTTTCGTTAACCTCATTGCCGTTGAGGTACTAAAGAGCTGCCAGGGCGTCCTTTAAACCATGGGCGACCCGCTCTTGGGCCTCTGCTGACAGCTCAGGGTACATCGGCAGAGACAGCACCTGATGGGCAGCTAGTTCCGTATTGGGGAAACTGCCGGGGCCGAGGTTCATGGCGGCATAAACCTCCTGTAAATGGAGGGGAACCGGGTAATAAATCATCGAGATAATCCCCTGATCCATCAAAAATTGACGCACCCGATCGCGCCATTCACCCTCCTTATCTGCCGGGGACTCAATGCGGATGGTGTACTGATTCCAGACGCTGTATCCGCCCGCTGGAGAACTGGGCAGAACGATACCAGGCACCGCAGATAAGAGGTCTTGGTAGCGCTGGGCAACTTTATGGCGACCCGCATTCCAATGGTCTAAATGCCGTAGCTTAATTTGCAAAATTGCGGCCTGCACTGCATCTAGGCGGCTGTTAACCCCTACAGCCTCGTGGTAGTAGCGGGTGCGGCTGCCATGTTCTCGCAGCATTCGTGCCGTGGCGGCAATCTCTGGATCATTGGTGGTCAAGGCCCCGCCGTCACCGCATCCCCCGAGGTTCTTGGTGGGGAAAAAGCTGAAGCAGCCCATGTGGCCAATGCTGCCCACTTTGCGATCGCCCCAAGCAGCCCCCGTGGACTGGGCGCAGTCTTCGATCACGGGGACGCGATGCTGATCGGAGATCGCCATCACCTGATCCATATCGACCGGGCGGCCAAACAGGTGGACCGGCATAATTGCCTTGGTTCGAGGCGTAATTGCTGCCGCCAACTGATCAACGTTGAAGTTAAAGCTGTCTAAATCAATGTCGATAAAAACAGGCGTTGCTCCCGCTGCGCTAATCATTTCAGCGGTGGCAATAAAGGTGAAGGGTGATGTGATCACCTCATCCCCAGGACCGATGTTGAGGGCTCTCAACGCTAAATAGAGGGCATCCGTCCCCGAGTTGCAGGCAACACATTCATCGGTACCGATGTAGCGGCCAAAATCTTGGGCAAATGCGTCCACAATCGGTCCGTTAATGTATCGCCCCGAGGCCAAGACCTCTAAAACAGTCTTGCTGACATCAGCCTCGATAGTGCGGTATTGCTCAGTTAGGTCTAAAGGGGGGATGGTATTCACGCGTATACACCAGAAAAGTAGGGCAAGATTACCAAGATCAGCTTAAACAAGATTGGGCTTTGAGGGGCATGGAGCTGAACTATGGGGGCTAAATGACTGTGCTGTAGGCTGTCATCAATATAAAACTAGGCTGCTTGTGGTGCAGCGGTTTCAGTCCCTAGAAATGCCATAGAAAGAGGCGCGGTCAACTTGCCCAGCAAGACTCTCACTCGTAATTGATGATGCGCCCTAATAACCTAAAGGATTGTGCAACAGCACAATGTGGGATAAGCCGCTCAATTGTGTCCCTGTCTTAGAGGATATTTGGAAACACGTAGAGCGTCTAAATCGTCACGCTAACCTGCGT
>ERZ1740060.118-NODE-118-length-66232-cov-5.369826_pt1 | contig 66232 bp, 75 predicted proteins | sample MGYA00581743_ERZ1740060 | MGnify/ENA primary metagenome ERZ1740060 (study PRJEB43018, sample SAMN04849235) | marine metagenome | isolation source: floating plastic debris | place: Pacific Ocean | collected 2008-08-27 | study: EMG produced TPA metagenomics assembly... | reverse complement strand
GAAAAATTACGAGGGAGCAGCAAACAAACTTGTTTTGTCATGTGATACACCATAGATCCCGGTTGCACCAGCGCCGGATCCGCACCGGGAAAATCAGCGGGATCAAGCGGCCGTTCAGCGACCGTCACGTAGCCCGTGTTCCGCGCGAAAGCCCCGAACTGAGCATTGGTGACATGCGTGCGATCCATCCAGAAGCCATCGACCCGCACTTTGCGCACAGGTGCCTCATCCGGGTAATGCGCCTCGGAGCCCATGGCAAAGACCCCGCCGTCGATCCAGGCCATCTCGGTATCGAAACGCTCAAGCTTGGACATGTAGATCCGGCAGACAGCAATAACGCCTTGCGACACACGACATCTGTGGCATTCGGCTTGAAAACAATCTTTCTGCCTCAATCATGTTCGGTCCATATGACGTTTGGTTTCGATCAGACACGATCTGAACCCTCAGGTAAGGATGCCAGCAAATCCGGCCGTACCCTCAACAACCTTGCCATTTGCCGTTCAGACAACGACAAATCGAGCGACAATAAATTGCGGCTCTGCTAGGCTTGTAATGTGGTACTCTCTGGCACTGTCTGGAATCTCTCACTCCCGTTCTGGTGACCATACTGATGAACGTCGTTCCGAAAAGTAACAATAGAAGCATTTCGACCAAAAATTATTTGGGCCCCCTGGCTTCGATCGGATGGTTGTCTGAACAGTCAGAGGAGTTCAGAGATTGGGTGTCTGAGGTTGGTCAGTTGCGCAGGTTTCAGGCCGGACAGTACGTGTACCACGCCAATGATGTGGCGCAGGCGGTTTTTGGTCTCCGGTCTGGTGCGCTGGAAATTGAATTCCCTCTCATTGCGGATGAACCGGTGTCATTGGTCCGTCGAACAGAGGGCTTCTGGATCGGCGATGCGGGCCTGCTCTCCGGGCAGACGCGTATCGTTTCTGTTTTCGCCGTCGAAGACAGCTGCTGTCTGATGCTATCCGCCACCGTTATCCGAGCGCTGCTGGAGCGGGAGCCGAAACACTGGCAGGCATTTTATGATCTGTCCCACCGCAACATCCGAACGGCGATAGAACTTTTGGCAGAATCGCTCGCTCTCACAGTGCGCGCACGGGTATGCCGCAGATTGCTCGAATTGTCGGAAAACAGGGTGGAGGCGCATACAACCCAGGACGCCTTGGCAAAAAGTCTCGGTATTGCACGGCCGACGCTGCGCCGGAGCCTGACATCGCTGCTTGAACTTGGCGCGATCGAGAGCAAGTACCGGCGCATTAAAATTGTCGAGCGACGCATATTGGAGCAGTTCAAGGACGAGCAGTAAGCGTGCCACAGAGGGTCAGCTAGCGAGATACGCATTGCGGGCGGGCGATAAACCGGTGCCGCAGATTGTCGTGAATCGCACCACGGCGCTCACTTGATGCATGGTCTTGACCTTTTTCTGGTGCCGCGGGCGAAAGGCGGGAGCGCTAGATGCTGGAATGCGACCCCAACACCTCTTGCAAAAGAGGGTTGGGAAACTTCCGCTGGATCGTCACCGCGCAGAAGACTTCCGTGATTTCGTCGAGCTGACAGAGCTCGACCAGTTTTCCGCTGGCCAATTCATCCTGAACCACGATGGGTGGAATGACAGCCAGCCCCGCATCTGCGCGGGCGAGAAGGCGCAACATGGCCATGTCGTCCGCTTCAGCAGCGATCCTGGGCACGATCCGTAGCCGTTCCGTAAGAGCGTCGAAACCGGCGCGCAAAGAGGTCTCTGGCGTGGGCAACACGAGCGGCTGAGAGGTCAACAGGGTGGATATGTCCTGCGGAGAGGATGGCGCACGGTCCGGCGCCCCGACAAGGCTGACCGGCTGTTCTGCCAGCCTTTGCACCAGATACGGGCTGGCCGCGTCACGCGCGGGCACAAGATTTGTCAGCACCACGTCAATGGACAGGGCCTGTAGCCCGCTCAACAGGCTTTCCTGACTGCCTGACCGCAAAACCACCTCGACATCGTCTCGTCCGATCAGGGGCGCCAGAAAGCTCATCTGGAAATTGCGGGACAGTGTTGCGAGTGCGCCGATGCGCAGGACTGAGCGTTTATCACCCGTCGTTTTCAGCGTGGCGGTCAGATCCTCGGCGGCACGAAAGATCTCTTCTGCATGATCCAGCGCGATCTTACCGGCCTCCGTGAGGACCAGATTTCGACCCTGCCGCTCGAACAGATCGTGGCCCAGCGACGTCTCGAGCGCTTTGATCTGAGTCGAGACGGCCGATTGAGAGATGTTGCGGCCGCGCGCGGCCCCGGTCAGCGTGCCATCGCGGGCCACAGCCCGAAACAGGCGCAGATGATGCAGGTTGATCGTGACCATTCTTCTCTAAGATAGAACCTCGGCGGCAAGTGTATGCAGTTTTCTGGATGGTTGCCAGTGAATGCGTCCGGTGTTGCCGCTCTTCGACAAGGTTACGGTCCGCAAGATTTCTTCGTAAGCATGACCATTGTATTCTTTGGTGTTTCGGTCTGTCATGGAGGCTCATTCGACGAAGGCAACGCTGGCAGCTGGAGGTGAGGAAGAGTGGCGGAGGATATCGGGCATGGAGCATCGCCTTTGAAAAGCATTTGGGCAGATGATTGTGTCCAGTATCCCTTTTGGCTGGAAGGCATCCCGGAGCCGGAGCCAGAGGCAGCCGTGGACATGCCGTCTCACGTGGACGTCGCGATCATTGGATCCGGCTATACGGGTCTGAATGCCGCGATTGAAACAGCACGCGGTGGGCGTAGCACCCTTGTGCTTGATGCAGGCGCGGCTGGACAGGGATGCAGTACGCGCAATGGCGGGCAGATCAGCACCAGTGTAAAACCCTCTTATTCTGAACTGGCCAAACGCCACGGGGCGGACAGAGCGCGCGCCATGCGCAACGAAGGTCAAGCCGCGCTCGATTGGATCGGGGAACGGATCGCGCGTGAGAAGATCGATTGCGACTTTCGGCGCTGTGGTCGGTTTCATGCCGCGCATACGCCTGAAGCCTACGCGGTGCTGTGTCGCCAGGCAGATGCGCTGGCCCGTGACGATGGGATAGAAGCGCACCCTATCCCAAAAAACGAGCAGCGTCGCGAGTTGGGCACGGATGTCTATCATGGTGGGCTGGTATTTCCGCATCATGCCGCTTTGCACCCGGCGAAGTACCATCACGGGTTGCTTAAGGCGGCTCGGACGGCGGGGGCAAACATCGTCGAACATTGCGCGGTGCTCGCAGTTGAGAAGGACAAAGAGGCATTTTTGCTGAAAACAGCCAAAGGCGTGGTGCGCGCACGCGATGTTGTCGTTGCCACGAATGGCTACACCGGTGTTGCGCTGCCCTGGCTCAGACGCCGTGTGATTCCGATCGGCAGCTACATGATTGCAACAGAGCCGCTTCCCGAAGCGTTGGTGGACCAGCTCTTTCCGACGGACCGGATCGCGTCAGATACGTGTAAGGTCGTATACTATTATCGCGCCTCACCTGATCGCAGACGCGTTCTTTTTGGCGGCCGCGTCTCTGCTTCGGAAACGGATACGACGCGCAGCGGGCCTCGACTTCATGCAGATATGTGCCGGATCTTTCCTGAATTGCACCCTTACAGGATTTCACACTCCTGGATGGGGACGGTGGCTTATACTTTTGATGAGGTCGCGCATATCGGTGTTCACGACGGCATTCACTACGCGATGGGATATTGTGGGTCTGGGGTGTCGATGGCCTCTTATCTGGGCATGCGGCTTGGTCAAAAGGTGCTGGGCCAGGCTGAGGGTCGCACGGGCTTTGATGATTTGCCTTTCCCCACGCGACCGCTTTACACGGGCAAACCCTGGTTTCTGCCGCCGTTGGTTGCGTATTACCGCTGGCGGGACAGAAAACAGCATGAAGCTGCCACGGCGATAGCCAAGTGAGAGAATTTTCTGTCGCTCAACTGCGGTTTGCAGCTTGCTGTCGCGTGTTCATTTCGGGTGGAGCAAACCGATGCCTGAGACAATCCACATCGACCGCGTAATGGCTTCGGGTCGCACCGAAAATTGCCGCTATCACTGACTGTTCGGTTGAGCTAACGATTCCACTCACTTTCCTGGTGCGGAGCCCCTGAGAGAAGCGTATTGGCGATTTGATGAAGGAATTTGACTACGTAATTGTCGGTGGCGGATCGGCGGGTGCTGCCTTGGCCGCGCGATTGAGCGAGTGTGGTCGCTTTCGCGTTATCCTGTTGGAGGCTGGTGGCAAGGGACGGCATCCCTGGCTTCGCATCCCAATCGGATACGGGAAAGTCTTCTTTGATGGCCGGTTCAATTGGAAGTACAATACCGAGGCGGATCCCAATCTGAACGGGCGCGTCATGTACTGGCCGCGCGGCAAGGTGTTGGGCGGGTCATCGGCGATCAATGCCATGGTCTGGGTCCGCGGGCATCCGGATGATTATGACGAATGGGCGCGTGTCGCGCCAGGTTGGGGATGGCGGGACGTGGCCCCGATTTTTGAGCGGATAGAAGACTGGCACGGGGCGCCCGACCCGGCCCGCGGCGCCGGAGGGCCGCAAAGCGTAACAGATATCTCCACCCACGCCCATCCTCTCAGTCAGGCCTATGTTGAAGCGGCAAGGCAAGCGGGATTCGGGTTTACCTCCGACTACACTGCGGCCTCCATGGAGGGGGCGAGTTATTACCAGATTACCACCCGCGACGGGTTACGGGCGTCGGCCGCCGATGCCTATCTGAAACCGGCAACTGCGCGAACCAACCTTGAGATTTGTACCGATGCGCAGGTCACGCGAATTCACTTTGAAGAAATGCGCGCGAGTTCCATCGCGTATCGGGACCGGACCGGCGTCCATCGCGTGCGGGCGCGGCGCGACATCATCCTATGCGGCGGGGCTATCAATTCGCCGCATCTGCTGATGGTGTCCGGTATCGGACCGGCAGAGCACCTGCGCCAGAACGGGATCGAGGTGCAACATGATCTGCCGCATGTGGGACACAACCTGATGGACCATCTTGGCGTCGATTTGCTGTTTGCGTCTCGGCAGGCCAGCCTCAATCAAGTGCTTCGTCCCTGGTGGGGCCGGGCACGGGTCGGATTGCGCTATGTCCTGCGCCGAAACGGGCCTTTATCGATGAGCCTCAATCAGGCGGGCGGCTTTGTCCGCTGCCAATCCGGCACAGGGTTGCCGGATTTTCAGCTTTATTTCTCACCGCTCAGCTATAGCCGCGCGCCCGCCGGAAAACGGCCTCTGATGAGCCCCGATCCGTTTCCGGCCTATCGTCTGGGGTTCAACGCCTGCAAACCGACAAGCCGTGGACATCTGGCGTTGCGGTCGCCCGACCCGCTAGAGGCGCCGAAGATGCACCCCAACTATCTGTCGACCGACGAGGATTGCCGGATGATGATCGACGGCACGCGGCTCATGCGTCAGATCGCTGCCGCGCCCGCTCTTGCGTCGATCACCGAGCGGGAAATCACCCCGGGCCCCGCCTGCACGAAGGATGAGGACATCCTTGAAAATGCAAGGGGGGACAGCTGGACCGTTTTTCATCAAAGTGGCACGTGCCGGATGGGTACGGATGCAACGACATCCGTCGTGGATGAGAGATTGCGGGTGCATGGCATTCAGGGTTTGCGCGTGGCCGATGCGTCTGTCTTTCCCACCATTCCATCGGGTAACACGAATGCGCCGTCTATCATGGTCGGAGAGAAAGCCGCCGATCTGATCCGGGAAGATGCACGCTAGGACAATGACATGAAACTCAGACGACTAGAGACCTTTTGCAACGAGTTTGTGGGCTTCGTCCGCGTCACGATGGAGGACGGCGCGCAGGGCTGGGGGCAGGTCTCGACCTATCATTCGGATATCACAGCGCAGGTCCTGCACCGGCAGGTCGCACCCTGGGTCCTGAACAAAGACACAACCGACCTTGATGACCTGCTCGATTTCGTCACGGAACGCGAGCACAAGTTTCCGGGCTCTTACCTGCGTCGCGCCTTAGCCGGGTTTGACACGGCAATCTGGGATATGCGCGGGAAGGTGGCGGGCAAGTCCGTGGCTGAATTGCTGGGTGGTTCACCCGGACCGATCCGGGCCTATGCGAGTTCAATGAAACGCGACATCACACCGGCGCAAGAAGCGGCACGTCTCAAACGGCTTAGGGATGACAAAGGTTTTGATGCCTTCAAGGTGCGCGCGGGAGCCGAGGTGGGGCGCAACCGCGATGAGTGGCCGGGCCGCACCGAAGAGATTATTCCCACGATGCGCCGCGAAATGGGGCCGGATGTAGCGCTGCTGATTGACGCCAATAGTTGCTATGATCCTGCCCGAGCGATCGAAGTAGGGCACATCCTGCAGGACAATGGATTCAGCCATTTCGAGGAACCGTGTCCGTATTGGGAGTTGGATCAAACCAAACAGGTAACGGATGCGCTGTCGATTGACGTCACCGGTGGCGAACAGGATTGCGACCTGACGATCTGGCGTCGCATGATTGATATGAAAGCCGTCGATATCGTTCAGCCCGATATTCTCTATCTTGGCGGGAGCAGTCGCACCTTGCGGGTCTGCCGTATGGCCGAGGCGGCGGGTTTGCCCGTCACGCCGCATTGCGCGAACCTGTCCCTTGTGACTCTCTTCACGATGCACCTGTTGCGCGCGATCCCGAATGCCGGAAAGTACCTGGAGTTCTCTATCGAAGGCGCGGACTATTACCCATGGCAGGAGGGCCTCTTCGTGTCGGATCCCTATGGCATTGCAGATGGTTGTGCCACGGTGAGCGATGCGCCCGGTTGGGGTATCGAGCTTTCGCCGGAATGGCTCGCAAGATCGAAGTATCAGGTCAGCGAATACGACATGTGATGATCGTCGTCACCGACAGTCAAGGGCATCGGTCAACCAGGTGACAAACGCCGTGCTGGCCTCGCTCGTGTCGTGGATCGACGGTGGGATCAGAAAATAGGCTTCCGTCATGTCGATGCTTCCGGAAAACGGTTTTATGAGCGTGCCCTGCTGCAAAAGATCATGGGCCAACGTGTCATGGCACATAACCATGCCGCCTCCGGCCAGCGCGGTGCTGATACCCACCAGATATGTGGAGGCGAGCGTCACATCATGCGTCCGGTCAAAGGCGTGCTCACATTCCTTGGCCCACAGGTCCCAGGTGCTCATCATCCCGGCACAGTCATAAAGTCGCGCCGTGCTGAGATCGAACTGGCCCGCCTGATAGGAGGGCGCACAGACGGGATAGGCCTGATCCCTGGTCAGACGCATGGCCCGATCGGGCATGTCGGCGGAACGTCCGAAGCGGATCTCGACGCTGCGTTCCATTGTCAGGTTCCGGGGTTCCCAAAGGGACGTGGTGATGTTTATCCGAAGCCAGGGATGTTTGTTGAACAGGCTTTCGAGCCGGGGCGCCAGCCAGTGGACTGAAAACGAAAGGTTGCAATGCAGGTTCAATCGCTGCGCTGGATCAGACCCGGTAAAAGAGCGCGTTCCCCGCGCAAGAACGTCAAAGGCCTCGCGGACCGTGGGCAGGTAGTTCGTTCCCGCCTCGGTCAAACGCAGCGCTCTCGTTTGTCGGACGAAAAGCCGATGCCCCAGAAAATCCTCAAGGCTGCGGACGTGCTGGCTGACGGCGGATTGCGTGAGGTTCAATTCATCGGCCGCGATCGTGAACGATAAATGCCGCGCCGCAGCCTCGAAGGCACGGAGCCAGGAAAGGGGTGGAAGGCCACGAGCGCTCATATGGATAAGTGATACATTAATTTTATTAATGTTATAACCTGAAATCCATCATTTGTCTTTTTCTGTCTGTTCCGGCACCCTTGTGAAAACAGTGGAGAGCCGAGATGTTGCACGCCCAAAGCCAGCCGACCCGCCCCAATATGGATTTCTGGGAAGAGCGCGTTGATCTTGCCGCTGCCTTCCGCTGGACCGCGCGTCTGGGAATGCACGAGGCCGTCGCCAATCATTTCAGTCTGTCAGTGAATGAGGATGGCACACAGTTTCTGATGAATCCCAACCAGATGCATTTCAGCCGAATTCGCGCGTCTGATCTGCTTCTGCTGGATGCCAACGACCCTGAGACGCTCAGCCGACCCGGTGCACCGGACGTCACCGCCTGGGGATTGCACGGGTCGATTCACCGCCGCTGTCCGCATCACCGGTGCCTGATGCATGTCCATTCAGTCCATGCGACGGTACTGGCATCTCTTGCCGACAGCACGTTGCAGCCGATCGACCAGAACACGGCCATGTTCTACAATCGATATGTGGTCGATGATCATTATGGCGGTCTCGCCCTTGAGGAAGAGGGTGAGCGTTGCGCCGGGATGTTGAGCGATCCGGCCAAGAAAGTCATGATCATGGGCAATCATGGTGTGCTGGTCGCGGGCGACAACGTGGCCCAGTGCTTCAACCGGATGTACTATTTCGAACGCGCGGCAGAAACCTATATCCGGGCCTTGCAGACCGGGCAGAAACTGCGGGTTCTGAGCGATGAGATCGCTGAAAAAACCGCGCGGGAACTGGATGATTACCCCGATCAGGACGATCGGCATCTGGCGGAATTGCGTGCCATTCTGGATGCCGAGCAGAGCGACTACGCGAGCTGAACCATGACCAAAGAGATGAGAACAAATGCCGCCTCTTCGGGGGTGAAACTCAACGCGCGTGTGGTTAAGGATCTTGCCGCACGTTCTGATCGCCCCGGTCTTTTGTACCTTGCGAAATGGGCGGGTTTGCTGGGGATGACCGGGGCTCTCGTCCTTTGGGCGCTCGGCACGATCTGGATGTGGCCCGCTATGCTGATCTACGGGATCATTCTTTGTGTGCCCGCCTACGCGATCAGCCACGAGACCGCCCATGGCACCGCATTCAAGACAGCCTGGGTCAATGAGGCCGTGCTCTGGGTGAGTTCATTCATCTACATGTAAGAGCCGCTGCAGCGGCGCTACACGCACACCAACCACCTCTTGTATACATGGCATGTCGGTAATGACACCCAAATGCCGTTTGACACGCCGATGGGGCTGGGTGGCTGGATCACCGAGGTGACAGGCCTGGGTCTGGCGCGGTTTCATGCTCACGTTTTCTGGCTGCTGGCGACCCGGCAATACAGCGATTTGATGCGTCAGGCCTGCCCGGAGAGCGTGTTCGACAGGATGACCCGCAACGCGCGGATCATGATTGCGCTCTATGCGGCAATGGTCCTTGCGCCTGTCTTCGGCATCTGGTGGCCGGTCTGGCTATTCATCATCCCGCGTGTTCTCGGCGCGCCGGTAATGTTGCTCTTCACGCTGCTGCAGCATGTCGAACTGCGGGAAAACTCACCCTCGATTTTGGAGAGTACGCGCAGTTTCGTGACCGGACCCGTGGGGGCGTTCCTCTACATGAACATGAACCATCATGTGGAACATCACCTGTACCCGCAGGTACCCTTTCACGCTTTGCCTGATCTGGCCGAGGCAGTTGGCGATCAGGTACCTCAACCTGATCCTGGATTTTTTCGATGCCAGTGGGACGTGCTTCGGGTCGTGACGCGGCGGAGCCTCGGATTGTCGACGAAAGCGAACAGCCTGCGTCAGGCGGAGCACATGATCACCGATGGCGGTCCGATGGAGCGGTTCGCAGAACGCACGATGTAGCGTCAGGCACGGCCAGCATCCGAGGATAGGGTCACCGCGCTGACCCCCAGTTTTCCGAGAGCGGCCTCCCATTTGCCGTGATCGTCGGCATCGAAAACGATGGCCTTGTCCGCCTCGACGGTGAGCCAGGCATTCTGCCCGATTTCAGCCTCCAACTGGCCGGGGCCCCAGCCGGCATACCCAAGCGCCACGAGATTGCGCACCGGCCCGCGTCCGGTTGCAAGATCTTCGAGAATGTCGAGCGTGGCCGTCATGGCGAAGTCACTATTGACGTCGAGAGTGGAGATCGCAGAGCGGTAGCCGAAATCGTGAAGCACGAAGCCTCTCCCGTGTTCGACAGGCCCGCCGAAATGGACCGGGAGATCGCGCGCGTCCCGCGTGACGTCGATTTTCAGTTGATCAAACAGATCCCTAAGCCGCAAATTGTCGGCGCGTTTGTTCACTATAAGGCCCATGGCGCCCTCATCGGAATGCGCGCAGAGAAAGACCACGGTCTTATCAAATCTCGGATCGCCCATGCCCGGCATTGCGATAAGAAGTTTTCCATTCAGCTCGATCGCGCTCACGTGGCCGTCCGCTTCCATCGCATTATCCTGATAGGTAAAATGAAGCGGCACGGCGCTGCCTGCAAGGGGGTGGGCCGCCGCGCCTTGCATTTTCTCGCTCGAATGTGAGTTGGCAAGAAACACGACACGCGCCAAGTAGGAGAGATGATGAAAAGACTCACTCTGATCTGCGCGGCGGTTTTCGGGTTGCTTTGGTCTCCTGCCGGGGCCCAGTCTATCGAAGACGCCATTGAAGCGCGCCTTCTTGCCGGATGGCGTGCGCCGGATGGGTCTCACATGGCGGCGCTGCAGCTCGATCTGGCACCTGGTTGGAATACATACTGGCGCGCGCCCGGTGATGCCGGCATCCCGCCTCACTTCGATTGGCGCGGCTCGCAAAATCTGCGTTCCGTTGAGGTCGAATGGCCAAGTCCGAAAGCCCTCAAGCAGGGGCGTCACACAACGATTGGGTATGAGGGGCGCGTGACATTGCCTCTGCGCATTCGCCCGAGTGCGGCCGGTCAAACCGTCCGTTTGGAAGGTGAGGTCGAAATCGGCATCTGTCGCGAGGTTTGTGTGCCGATCCGTCTTGATCTGTCGCAGGCGCTGCCCCCTGCGAAGACGCAACCTGATCCCGCGATTGTGGCCGCGTTGGCCAGCCGACCCTATACAGCGCGCGAGGCGGGGGTGCGCGAAGTGACGTGCCGGCTGTCTCCTGTGCCGGAAGGTGTAAAGCTGACCGCATCCATCACAATGGGTCCCCTGGGTGGCACGGAAATCGCTGTCGTTGAATCGAGTAATCCACAGCTTTGGGTCGCACCCGCTCAGACTCGTCGGGTCGGCGACACATTGCTGGCAGAAACAGTTTTGCAGCACATTAACGGCAAGAGTTTCGCCATCCAGCGCTCTGATTTGCGGATCACGGTACTGGGGCGGGGCGAGGCCGTTGACGTTCAGGGCTGCCGCGCGGGCTGACCGTGACGGTTGAGCAGCAGTGCTGCGATGCTGAAACACAATGCGAAGATAACGGCACTGCCTGACCAGAAGAGAACGAGCACTGTTCCTGTGTCTGTGATGTCACCGACCCCGCCCAGAATGGGCAGCACCCCTCCGAATGACGCGTAAGCGCCAAGCGTTGCGGCGAACCACAGCAATAGGAGGCCCGCGCATAGTCTGACAGCCCGCCGGATGCGAAAATCGGGTGCCCAAAGCCCGCGGAGCATCGCTGTCCTTTGTCGGGATAGATCGGTTTGGATCGCCATTAGGGCCGGCACGACAAGCAGGACAAGCACCATGCCAAAGCCCAGACCATAGACCAGAGTGATCACGGTGGGTTTCATGAATTGTGCCTGTACGGATTGTTCGAACAGCAGCGGTGCCAGTCCCATAACTGTCGTAAGCGTTGTGAGAAAGACGGGTCGCAGCCGGTCAACTGTTCCATCGACGATCGCCGTTGATATGGCCTAGTTTCGGGCATGTTCATCGCTCGTGCTGCCCAGAACGATCGAATCGTTGATGATGATACCCGTCATCCCCAAGAGCCCGACAATCGTGAACATGCTCATCGGCACGTCCCAAAGGTCATGCCCCCAGATCGTACCGGTCAGGCCGAAAGGGATCACCGCCATGACGATCAGGGGTCGTGTCCAACTGGAGAAGACGAGGGCCAGAACAAGGTAAATCCCGCTGACCGTGAAGGCAAACGCAACGCCGGCGTCGCGGAGGAACTCGCGTTCCTGCTCGAACAGACCGCTCAAACGCCAGTTCACCTGATAGTCGTCTTCAATTTCGGGAAGAACAGTGGAGGACAACAGTTCAGAAATGGCCGCCGCACGCGCCGGGCTGCCTTCATCTATATCTCCGGTCACCGTTGCGACCCTCACCCCGTTTTCGCGCAAAACCTCCGAGAACCCGATGCGGGTCTGGACCCGGACGATGTCCGCCAGAGGAACATAGCTTCCCCCCGGGGCCCGGATCTGTATCCGTTCCAGAAAATCGGCGGTCAGCTCTTCTTCCGGCAGCGATACCCGGATCTCTGCGGTTCTCGGGCCGTCAGGGAAGCTGGCCGCTTCAATCCCGTTGATGCGTGCGCGCAAATCGCGGGCAAGAGCGTCGATGGTCAAGCCCAGTGCCTGGCCTTGCGGCGTCAAGTCAAGGATCAGCTCGTCCTTGTCATAGCTCAGGTTGTCCTCAACACCCGTGACTTCTGGGAAACCGACAAGAGAGTCCTGCAAGGCTCTGGCGGCTGCATCAAGCCGTTCCGGAGGTGCGCCAAAGAAGTCGACACTCAGCACATCGTCGCCCGGTCCGTTGCGCCAGCCTCTGAAACTTAGCTCCTCGACCAGTGGATGGCGGTTCACCTGATCGCGCAGTGCGGCGGCAAATTCGAAGCTGGAAAACGGTCTGAGGTCGGCGTCGATCAGCTCGATCGAAATTGCGCCGAGCTGATCGGGGTCACGCGTTGCGGAGCCACCACCGGAATGGCCACCCAGTTCCGCCAGTACGAATTTGATAGGATCAACGTCGTGTCGATCCGAGAAATCCTGCGCCACGGTTTCGGTCACGCGTTGCAGCTCTTTAAGCATCTCGAGGGTGTCCATGCGTGACGCACCAGCGGCCATTGCGAAGTTGCCGGTCACGCTGCCGCTCTCGGGCGCATTAAAGAAGCGCCACGGCACATCCCTTGTGATGAGCAGGGCGGTTTGAGAGGCCAGAAGCGCCACTGCGGCAGCCAGCACCGGGTAGCGGGCCTTCACAACCAGATGCATGACCGGTCGAAAGGCGCGCTCTCTGAACCAGACGAAGCCCCGATTGACCAGGCGGCTGGGCTGATCGTACCACTTGTCTTTCGCATCCTGCAGCAATGCTTTGGACATGTGATGGGGCAGGATCAGAAAACACTCCACGAGTGAGGCAATCAGCAAAGCGATGACCGTGAGCGGAATATCAAAGATGAGTTCGCCGAAATCGCCACCGATGACGGTGAGGCCGTAGAAGGCAATGACCGTGGTCAGCGTCGCGCAGAATACCGGCATGGCCATGCGCCCTGCCGCCCGTTCAGCGGCGATTGCTGCGGGTTCGCGCAATTTGCGAAAGCGTGCATCGGCGTGTTCGCCAACAATGATGGCATCATCGACGACGATCCCGATCGTGATGATCATTGCGAAAAGCGAGATCATGTTGATCGTCAGCCCAAAGGCATACATCACCGCCAGCCCGGTGAGCATTGCAACCGGTATGCCAGCCGCGACCCAAAAGGCTGTGCGGGCGTTCAGGAACAAAAACAGGAGGGCCAGGACCAGTGACAGGCCGATGACGGCGTTGTCGACGAGAATGTTCAGGCGGCTGGCAATGGCTTCTGTCCGGGTGCGCACAAGGTCCACGGCGACCCCTTCCGGCAGTGTTGCTTGCAGATCGGCGACAACGGTTTCGACCGTGTCCTGAATGTCCAGCGCATCGCCTTCGGCGGATCGGTCCACACGGATGACAACGGCTTGATCCTCGCCGACCAGATAGGCACGCTCACTGTCCGGGCTTTCGGCGCGTACGAGCGCCACATCGCCAAGACGGAGTGTGCCATCCTCAGGCGTGGATCGAAGAACAAGAGCGCGCAGGTCCTCCACGCTGCGTTTTTCGGTGCCGACACGAACCCGCGCCGCGCCGCCGGTGACATCGCCTGCCGGGTCCGTATCCGTCTCTTCGGCGATCAGCGCCGCAATTTCCGATAGACTGATGTCGTGTTCAATCAGCGCCGTGCTCGGCACCTCGACCAACATTTGCGGATCGGCAAAACCCCGCATTGCCGTACGGGTCACGCCGGCATCGTAAAGCCGGTTGATCAACTCGTCGGCATAGAGCCCGATCTGGTCAAGAGAGGTCGGACCGGTCAGCACGATATCGGTCACGCGATCGCGCCAAGTTGCTCGGGTGACTTTGGGTTCTTCAGCATCTTCTGGCAGTTCGGTCAGCGCATCAACGGCGGCCTGCACATCGTCCGAAGCACGCCCCATGTCCCAGCCCGGTTCAAAATCCAGTGTGATCGACGCGCTGTTTTCGCGACTGACGGCAACCGTTTCACTTACGCCTTCAACATCGCGCAGAGCGGGTGACATCAGTTGTACAATCGCGCGGTCGATGTCCTCCGCGCTCGCGCCTTCCCAGATCACCGAGACTGTCACATTGTCGATGACGACATCCGGAAAAAACTGGGTCTGCATGCGCGGCGCCGCGGCGAGACCCGCCATGACAAGCACGACCATCAGCAGGTTGGCGGCGGTCGGGTGTCTGGTAAACCAGGATAATATGCTCCGCGTTCCTTGATCCGCGGACGTTTTGGGGATCATCGGATCAGCCCCCGATCCGTTGCTGCAACCGTTCTACCGTTCTGACGGGAACCTCAGGCAGGCGAAGCTGCCGCAAGAGCTGGTCCTTCACATTTTCAGCAATATCAGCGCTCTGCTGAACATGGGCGATCAGTCTTTCGCGGAGTGCTGGATCGGGAACCATGAGCGCGGCATGCGACGTGCCGCTGTCTGGCGGCATCTCCTGCGGACGCACCAACACTCCCTTACCCAGAACAGGTGTTCGGTTCGTGACAATCCGGGTCCCGTCCAGGGTATCGCCACTGACCAGAACCGTATCGCGTTGTCGCCGCAAGAGCGTGACAGGAACAGGAATCAAACGGTTATCTGCCTCCACAGACAGCACGAAACCATCAGATCCGAGCGCCGCGGCCGGCAACCGCGCCACGCTCTGCAGCGCGGGTTCGGTGACTGCGATAGTCACAAAATCCCCCGGTTTCATACCCTGTGCGTTGTCAAGGCGCGCGTAGAGCTTGCGCCCGGTCTCCCCCGGGCCAACCGACGCACTGGCGCGCGTGATACGACCGCTGGCCAAAATATTGACCCCAAGAGATTCGAGCGTCACCGATACGGCGGCGCTGGTGATCTGTCCCTTGTCATCAAGGAGACGGGCATAATGCGCCGTGGATACGCGAAATGCCACGTCGAGCTCTGCGCTGTCCACCAGAGTTGCAATCTGTTCATTGGCGGCGACAAACCGACCCTGAACGACGGTGACATTTTCCAGAACGCCGTCGAAATCCGCGAGTATGGTCGTGTCATCCAGACGTTTCTGCGCCTCATCGAACGTGATGAGCGCCCGCGCCAGTCGGGTCTGCGCCTGATCGACCCGCGCCTCGGCGGCCAACTCGGCCTGTCTTTTTGTCAGCACGGATTGATCGGCCTGAAACGCTTCCAACTCGGCCAGTTCAACGGCCGCCGATGTGCCTACGCCGCGTGTTTCCAGATCCCTTTGTCGCGTGAGCGCGCGGTTGCGCAAAACCGATTGTTGCCGGGCTGCGCCCAGTTCATCGCGGGCGAGCGTCAGGCCGCTCTGGGCTTCGCCCACCTCCGCCTTGGCATCGGTCAGGTCTGCTGCGCTTCGATCGAGGGCAAACTGCGCCTCGGACGGATCGACCTGCGCCAGAAACTGCCCGGCGCGGACCTGTTCGCCATTTTCCAAAGCGTCCGAAACAGACACCAATGTCCCCCCGGATCGCGTGCGGATGTCGAGGCTTCGATTGCTTTGAATCTCTCCATAGGCCGTCAGAACCGGAATTTGGGTGCCCTGTTGCACCGTTATCACGTTCACCGGAAAGGCACGCTCGCGGCGCGGGGGCTCCTCGCTCTCGGCGGCGGCGCGTTCCATCGTGGCGCTCCAGATCGTGTAGCCCGCATAGAACAGAAGTCCCGCCGTCAGCGAGAACAAAAACAATCCGGTCAAACTCTGGCGCAAAAAGCGCATGCATGCTTCCTTGGCAAGTCTGCCTCAGCAGACGGGCTTTTGTCCGAGCGCACCAACACTGGCACATTTCCACTATATAACGTTGATCTTCATCACTTCCGTCGCAGATGCTCGTCGAGCCGCGGCATAATTTCAACGAAGTTGCAGGGGGTGTGACGGTAGTCGAACTGCCATTTGAGGATTTCGTCCCACGCATCCTTGCACGCACCGGGGCTGCCGGGCAGAGCGAAAAGAAATGTGCCGCCCGCAACGCCGCCTGTGGCGCGGGACTGAACGGCACTGGTGCCGATCTTTTTCATAGACACAATTGTGAACACCGTTCCGAAAGCGTCGATCTCCTTTTCATACACGTCGCGATGCGCTTCGACGGTGACATCGCGACCCGTCAGGCCCGTGCCGCCCGTGCTGATCACAACGTCGACATCGGGGTTTTCAATCCATGCGCGCAACCGGGCGGCGATATCGGCGCGCTCGTCGCGTATGATCTGGCGCTCCGCCACGACGTGGTCTGCTTCTGCAATGCGCGCTGCGAGCAGGTCGCCCGATTTATCCTCGGTGGCATCGCGGGTATCGCTCACTGTGAGAAGTGCGATCCGGATAGGCACAAAAGCCTTGGTGTCGTCGATACGGGACATGCGTGATCCTCTAGTTGGCGGAGATATCGAACCAGTTGGGACTGGGTCCGAGATTCACAATCCGGCTGCGACCAATGGCGCCCTCCTGGCCCCATGAATCGTGGATATGTCCGCAAAGGGCCAGTTGGGGTTGAATGCGCGCAATCGCATCATGCAGAGCCACAGAGCCAACAGAAGCGCCGGTCGAGGTTCGATCAGCCACACCTTTCGGCGGAGAGTGGAGAATGAGGATATCCGCAGTCTCACATGTCGCTAGATGCGCTTCCGCGTCCTCCTCGGACAGATCGCAGGACCAGTCGCCAAAGGGTGTGGGTGGTACGCCATATCCCAGACCAAAAATCTTGAGACCTTCTACCTCAATTCCTTCGCCATGAAGCGGGGAGATACCGGGAGGCGCAGCCTGGCGTAGCTCTTTGATACTTTCAGCGTTTCCCGGGACGGCAACAAAAGGTGCCTTGATCCCCGAGAGCATGTCCATGGCCTGCTCAAGGCCTTGCCGTTGATTGCAAAAATCGCCTGCGCCGATCACAAGCTCCGCCGTCTGGCTGGCCTCGACCAGAGCCACCGCCCTGCTTCGGGACAGGTGCAGATCGGAGAATGCCATGATCTTCATGGATTGAGCTTTGAATCAAGGGACAGCAAATCGGTCCATGCTGCGCCCTTTGCGGTGGGACTGCGCAGCAGATAGGCGGGATGAAACATCGGGATGGCAGGCACGCCATAGGCGTCTGTCCACTGACCGCGCAAGCGCGTGATGCCGCGCCGTCCCAGTCCGGCGTCACAACTGATATTGCCCATGAGGATCACCACATCGGGCCTGGCCAACGCGACATGTCGTTCCACGAACGGGCGCATCATGGCGATTTCTTCTTGTTTGGGATCGCGGTTCTGCGGTGGACGCCAGGGCAGCACATTCGTGATGTAAACTGCCTTCGCAGGGTCCTCCGCCTGTCGGTTCAATCCAATTGCAGCAAGCATCTTGTCCAGCAACTGGCCGGCCCGCCCTACGAAGGGTTTGCCCTGCAGATCCTCGTCGCGTCCGGGGGCCTCTCCAATGATCATCACGCGCGCGCCGGGTGATCCATCCGAAAAGACCAGGTTCCGGGCGCCTCGTTTCAGTTCGCAATGCTCGAAGGTCTCCAGCGCGGCCCTCAGGCTTGTCAGATCCTGCGCTGCGCCAGCTGCGCTTCGCGCCGCTGTGACAGGGTCTGGCGCCACATTCGCGGGCCCCGCATGTGTTTCCGCCGCAGACGCGACGGGTTTGGAGCGGTCCGGCAGGTCGTAGCGGTTCACGGGCGTGTCCATGATCGCCTCGTCAGCGCCGAGCTCGATCTGCCAGTCCAGAAGAGCCAGATCTGCTCGAATGTCCGTCCCTTGAGTCATGTCTTATACTTAGCGCCGCGCCCAAAGTACGGAAACATGCTTTTGCAGTGTTGTTTGCTGGTCGTTTGCCGATTGCCCCGCCGGTATCGATTTTCTATAAGCCGGATCGATCATGACGGATGAGGAGCGGATGGCCTTCGAACACCAGCACCTGCTTGGAATTGAGGCACTCAGCTGTGACGACATCACCGCCTTGCTGGATCTTGCTGATCAATATGTGACGCTGAACCGTCGCGCGGTCAAACATAGTGACACGCTGGCGGGTCTGACCCAGATCAACATGTTCTTTGAAAACTCGACGCGGACGCAGGCCAGCTTTGAGCTGGCGGGCAAGCGGCTGGGGGCGGATGTGATGAACATGGCGATGCAGGCGTCATCCATCCGCAAGGGCGAGACGCTGATCGACACGGCTCTCACCCTGAACGCGATGCATCCCGACATTTTGATCGTGCGCCATCCGCAATCCGGTGCCGTCGATTTGCTGGCGCAAAAAGTGAACTGCGCGGTGATCAATGCCGGTGACGGCAAGCACGAACATCCGACGCAAGCCTTGCTGGACGCCTTGACGATCCGGCGCGCTAAAAGCCGTCTGACCGGACTGAAGGTGGCGATTTGCGGCGATATTGCCCATTCCCGGGTGGCGCGCTCCAACATCGCGCTGCTGATCCGGATGGGTAATACAGTGCGTCTGATCGGCCCTCAAACGCTCATGCCGTCAGGGATTGAAGAAACTGGCGCGACAGTCTTTGCGTCGATGGATGAGGGGTTGCAGGACGTGGACGTCGTCATGATGCTGCGTCTTCAGAAGGAGCGTATGGATGGCGGATTCATCCCGTCAGAGCGCGAATACTATCACCGGTATGGTCTGGATGCCGCAAAGCTGTCAGCGGCGCGCGGCGACGCCATTGTAATGCATCCTGGGCCTATGAATCGCGGCGTGGAGATCGACGGCGAACTGGCCGATGATATCAACCGGTCCGTTATCCAGGAACAGGTGGAAATGGGCGTCGCCGTGCGTATGGCTGCGATGGACCTTCTGGTTCGCTACCGGCGCGAGGCAGGTCTGTCAGGGGCCGTCGCGTGAGCGAGACCTTCGAAATCCGGGCGGGCGAACGGGGTGTTCTGCGACTCTTTCAGATTGATTTGCCGAGGGAGGGGATCGAAGGTTTTACAGAATCCGATCCTCTGAGCGGTCGGTGGCCGCTTAAGGAAGCGCTGGGGGTTGAGGATATCAACGAAACATTCATCGACGTTGTCGCGATCCGCGATCTCGATGACATGGGACTGACCGGCTACATGGTCGAGGGCCTTGGCGTATCTAAAGATGAGATCGCGCCCCATAGAAACCAGCTTGACGCTTTGGAGGGCCATGTGGTCGTTGTGCTGTCGGGGGCGTTCAAGGGGCTGGCCGTGACCTTGCTTCCACGCGCGCCATTGCGCTGGATCGGGACGTTCTTCGAAGATCGCCCGGCGATCAAGTTTGAAAAGCTGCCCTCCGAAAGCTCGATACCGGCGCCTTCTGCAAAAAAGGCGAAATCGAATGCCGCGATGTCGGGTCGCGTGGCGACGCTGGCGCTCTTGGTGATTTTTGGGATCACGGGGTTGATGATCTTGATTGCGGCATGAGGCAAAGAGACGGAGACCGACCGTGAAGACTGTCTTTACAGACGCCCGTCTGATTGATCCTGAAGCCAATAAAGAGACGCTTGGCTGGCTTCTTGTCGAAGCGGGAAAGATTGCCGCCATCGGTCGAGACGCGCCCCCTCAGGCGGATCTTGCGGTGGAGTGTTCCGGGCTTTGTCTTGCGCCCGGCATTGTGGATCTCGGCGTCAAGGTCTGTGAGCCGGGTGAACGCCACAAGGAAAGCTATCGTTCTGCCGGAGCGGCGGCGGCGGCCGGCGGTGTGACGACGATGGTGACCCGCCCGGATACCGATCCAGCCATCGACAGCCCAGAGACGCTGGAATTCGTGGCGCGACGGGCGAATGAGGCAGCACCGGTTCATGTCTTGCCGATGGCGGCGCTGACCAAGGGTCGGATAGGGCGGGAAATGACCGAACTCGGTTTCTTGCTGGATGCCGGTGCCGTGGCCTTTACCGATTGCGACCATGTTGTGCGTGACACGAAGGTCCTTGTGCGCGCGCTGCGCTATGCGAGCGGGCTCGGTGCCATGGTGGTCGGCCATGTGCAGGAGCCTGACCTGAGCGCTGGCGCCGCGGCAACCTCCGGCGCATTTGCATCGCGGCTGGGTCTTCCGGCCGCGCCCGCCTCGGCAGAACGGATGGGTCTGGAGCGCGATGTCGCGCTGCTGGAGATGACGGGCGCACGATATCACGCCGACCAGATCACGACAGAGGCCGCTCTGGGCGTCTTGCGGGCCGCAAAGGAGCGTGGCCTCGACATCACCGCCGGAACATCGATTCACCACCTGACCCTGACCGAGGCGGACATCGCCGATTACAGGACATTCTTCAAAGTGAAGCCGCCATTGCGATCCGCATCGGATCGACAGGCTGTCGTCGCCGCCTTGCGGGAGGGTCTGATCGATACGCTGTCTTCGATGCACACACCGCAGGACGAGGAGTCCAAACGCCTTCCGTTCGAGGAGGCCGCGAGCGGTGCCGTCGGGCTTGAGACGCTTTTGCCGGCTGCGCTTGGTCTGGTCGATGCGGGCGAAATTGGCTTGTGCGAGCTGTTCCGCGCCCTGTCGCTCAATCCGGCGCGACGCCTGGGACTGGATTGTGGTCGGTTGAGCGCGGGCGCGCCTGCAGATCTGGTTCTTTTCGATCCCGAGGCATCTCAGACAATCGACCGTTGGACATTGCGATCGAAGTCGAAGAATACCCCCTACGATGGGGCCACTCTCGCAGGGGCCGTGCGGGCGACCTATGTTGCGGGATCTGCTGTCTACGAGGCCGAGCTTGCCTGATCTTGTGACACAACCTCTGGTGCTGGGTCTCTGGGCGCTTGTGGCGTAGCTTTTTGGCTCTGTTCCTTTTGGCATGATCGTGTCGAAGCGTCTGGGGCTGGGAGATCTGCGCCAGATCGGGTCGGGCAATATTGGCGCCACGAATGTTCTTCGCACGGGTAACAAGCTGGCCGCCGCCCTGACGCTGCTGCTTGATGCGGTGAAAGGGGTCGTGCCGGTGTTGCTGGCGCGCGCGTTGAGCGCAGAGGATGCCGCGCAGGTCGCGGCTCTCGCGGCTTTTTTGGGCCATTGCTATCCTGTCTGGCTGCGCTTTAAGGGTGGTAAAGGCGTGGCGACCTTTCTCGGTGTGCTTCTGGCCCTTTCCTGGCAGGTCGGCGTGGCGTGTTGCCTGACATGGCTTGTCATGGCCGTGGTCTCTCGACGGTCATCCATGGCGTCGATTACAGCCGCCTCGCTTTGCACGCTCTGGATGGCCTATTTCGATGGTTTTGACATGCTGGGCCTTGGCCTTGCTCTCACCTTCCTCGTGTTTTTGCGTCATTCCGAAAACATAAAGCGTCTCAAGGCGGGAACAGAGCCCAAGATCGGGCAGAAGTGACGCGGGCTCGGAGCTCTGCGAAGTCACAAAAGATGAGGGACAGTTTTTTGTGCTGTCGCGTTGTCTCTTGAAGTCAGTTGATCAAAAAGTTCCGGCGGCGAAACTCGCCGCCGCCGGGTGTCATAAACCATGCAGGGAGAATGCGTGGTCTACTGCTGCAATTCCACCGGTGACTTGTCCACGATGTTGGTCCAGTTGTCGTCGGCTTGAGTAATGAACCCGGGAATGTCGGTCTGCCAGCGTTCCTGGATATCCTGCGAGATGTTCAGAAACAGTTCGCCATCGACGACTTTCCAGTAGTTGGGGTCACCGTCGAATTTGAAACCCATTGCGGCACCAAACGCGCAGTAGCCGCCATACTGAGGCAGGTAGGCCTCGGGATCGGCGTCGAAGGCGGCCTTATGCTCCTCGCTCGAAAACCGGTAGGTGGCATCGTTGTAGGTGGATGTAATCTTCCAGTTGCCTTTGGTGGGTTCCCCTTCGGTAAAGTATGCCACGGGGTCGTAGCCCTGAAGAGCCAGTCCGGTGGAAGAGGCATTGAGTTCGACGCCAGCGGCGAAGGCTGATGTGGTCAGCACGATGCTTGTTGCAAGGCCGAGGACGAGGTTTTTTGCAAAAGTCATGTCAGTTTCCGTTCTGTTGTTCCGGGCAGTGATGTCAAATCCCGGTAGGATCAAGAATCGCGATATGTGTTGCGATACCAGGTAATCTGGCATTAGGAACCAATCAGTACAAAACAAATAAATGTGATGGCGACGTGTTTTGGCGACACCCTCGCAAAACCTAGATAGACGGCACTATGGCAAGACCGAGAGAATTCGATATGGACATCGCGTCGAAAGGCGCGATGGAGATCTTTTGGCGCAGGGGATATCTTGCGACCAATCTGCCGGATCTGTTGCAGGCCATGGGGCTGACGCGCGGCAGTTTCTACAAGGCTTTCGGGGACAAGGAAGCCGCGTATCTGGTTGCGCTTGATCGCTACGACACTCTGGTCGTCGACAAGACGGTTGAAATGCTGACGCGGTGCGAGGGTGCCGATGCGGCCGATTGCCTGGGGCTTTTGTTCTCAGGTTCTGCGGATCCGACGCGCGGATGTTTGATCTGCAACGCGATGGTTGAACTGGGGCCGTTTAATTCAAAGGTCTCCGAGAAGGCGAATATGATGGCGGCCCGCCTTCGCAACGCGATCCATTCGGTTCTGCGTCGCTTCCGTCCGCATTGGAACGACCACCGTGTGTCAGAAATGGCAGATGTGGTTTTGCATCTGTATTTCGGGCATCAGGCGATGGGCAAAGCGCGCCACGCTCAAAGCGACTGGGTCTCGCGACTGGAAAGCCTTTTGGAAACCGCCTAGCCACGCCCGTGTCGGACGCAAAACGTTACAGCGTATCAATATGAATGCTCGGCGTAGATGCGGGACAGGTCACCACCCCATTCGCCGTTGTAGCTTTCGAGCAATTCATCCGCTGGCACCTTGCCGGTTTCGGTGCTTTCGCGCAGGGCGTTGAGGAAATGGGTTTCGTCCGGGATCAGACCGCTGGCACCCGGCATGGCCCGGGCTTTCAAACCGGCCTCTGCCAGATCGAGCACTTCTTGCGCAAGTTCATGCATATCAATCTTGCCGACACGCGCCTGAAGCGCGCTTTCGCTGGCCGCCACCCGAAGCGTTTCGCGGGTTTCCGCGTCCCAGCCCTTGACCAGATCCCATGCGCCGTCGAGCGCAGCCTGATCGTAGAGAAGCCCGACCCAGAACGCGGGGAGAGCGCAAAGCCTGCGCCATGGCCCGCCATCCGCGCCGCGCATTTCGATGAATTTCTTGATCCGGGCTTCAGGAAAAATCGTTGTCAGATGGTCCGCCCAGTCCGACAGCGTTGGAACTTCACCGGGCAGCGCTGGCAGCTCTCCCTTGAGAAAATCCCGGAACGACTGGCCCAACGCATCGACGTAGCGGCCATCGCGAAAAACGAAATACATCGGCACATCAAGCGCGTAGTCGACCCATGCTTCGAATCCGAAGCCATCCTCGAAGACAAAGGGCAACATGCCGGTGCGCGCGTCGTCCAGTGATCGCCACACCCGGCTGCGCCAGGATTTATGGCCGTTGGGCTTGCCGTCAAAGAAGGGAGAATTGGCAAAAAGCGCGGTTGCCACCGGTTGAAGCGCAAACGCCACGCGCAGCTTTTGCACCATGTCCGCCTCTGACGCGAAATCGAGGTTCACCTGCACCGTGCAGGTGCGGTACATCATTGATTTTCCCATGGTCCCGACGCGGTCCATGTAGTCGGTCATGAGTTTATAGCGACCTTTGGGCATGACGGGCATGTCCTCATGCCGCCAGATCGGGGCCGCGCCTAGGCCGATGAACCCCACGCCGACCTTGTCGGCGATGTCCTTTACGTCGCGCAGATGGTCATTCACCTCGTCGCAGGTCTCATGAATTGTCGCAAGTGGCGCGCCCGACAATTCCAGTTGTCCGCCCGGCTCCAGCGACACGTTGGCACCGTCCTTTGTCAGGCCAATCAGCTTTCCGGCCTCTTCCAGAGGTGCCCAGCCATGTTTGTCGCGCAAGCCCTCCAGCACGGCAAGAACGCTGCGCTCGCCCTCATACGGGATCGGTTTCAAGGTATCCTTGCAATAGCCGAATTTTTCATGCTCCGTTCCGATCCTCCAGTCCGCTGCGGGTTTGCAGCCGCTTTCGAGGTATTCTGCAAGCTGTGCCTGATGCTCGATCGGGCCGCCACCGGACTGGGGAATGGACATCAGGGCGCCTCCTGGTCATCGCGAACCCGCGCAGAGTTGGCGTGGATCGTTCCGGGTGTCAATGCGCGCCGTGGCAACCGGCATACAAGCGATTGGAGAGGCTGAATTATACTGCTGGTGTGATGTCGTCCTGTCTCAGACGATCCGAGGCGGGCCCGCGTTGCCAAAGTGTCTTCCTCGTCGCGGGCGGTTTCGTCATAAGCGCAACGGCCCGCGCAGTGTGAAATCGCGGCAACATGGCAAAGGCATCGAGGAGGTGTTCCGCCCCGGTTGCATTTACCGGAATGAAAAGCGGCGTCTCTCCGGCCGGATGTAGCACCCAGTGCACTGGGCGTCCCGTCGGGTCGATCTCAACCCGCGTCAGCGTGGCGAGATCAGCGCCGCCGCCCGTGAGAGGGCCGAAATAGATAACGCGACCTTCGTCGATCTGGACGATACCGGGTCCGACGGATCCGGTGCGCAGACGGGCCCGCTGGATACCCAGCCCAACAAGCGAGAGCCCAGTTGGCACGAGGACGAGACCTAACCAGAAGAGTATACCGCCCGCCCCGGCTATCCACCAAAAGCCGATTCCGGCGATCACCGCGCCCGTCAACGTTTCACGCCAGCGTTGTATCATATTCAGTGCTTCTGTCCGCACAAAGCTCATCCCCAATCCCCCAGAGCCGACTGCCACAACGTCAGCGCTGCCACGACAGCCGTATCGGCACGAAGAATGCGCGGTCCCAGACTAACGATATGCGCGCGCTCATGCGCGTGAAGCATGCTGCGTTCTGACCGGGAAAACCCGCCCTCGGGTCCGATCACAATGGCCCAGGGCTTGCCTCTGCCGTCCGCAGGCAAACAGCGGGCTTCCCCCGCACTTGTCTCATCGCAGATCATGAGGTGGCGGTCGGATGGCAAGTCCGCAAGAACCGGACCGAGCCGCCGCAGGTCTGCCACTTCAGGCACGAAGGTTCCGCCGCATTGCTCCGCGGCTTCGACGGCATGGGCTTGCAGGCGGTCCTGTCGGATGCGTTCCGCATTAGTGAAGTCCGTCTGAACGGGTTGGATGCGCGCGGCGCCAAGCTCTGCGGCCTTTTCGACAATGAAGTCGGTCCGTGCTTTCTTGATCGGTGCAAACAGCAGCCAGAGATCAGGCGGGTTTTGCTGCGGACGTGTTTGCTGCTCGATGGTCAGACGCCCGGCTCGTTTACCCACCTCTGTGATGCGCGCGCGCCATTCTCCCTCTTTTCCGTTGAAGACAAGAAGGGGCGCGCCCAAGCCCTGTCGCATTACGCCGAAGAGATAATGCGCCTGATCACGATCCAAAGCGACGCATTGCCCTTCCCGCATCGCGTGATCTAGATACAGCCTGATTTTAGCGTCTGTCATGAGGGCACCATATGGCCGGGGAGAAGGGCACGCCAGAGGCAGCAAGGACGGGGCAGGTCGCAGATGCCGTTGCAGGCAACTGGGTTGACCGATATGCGCCGGCCGTCACACGACCCTATTTGCGTCTGTCGCGCGCAGACCGTCCGATTGGGACCTGGTTGCTGCTGTTGCCTTGCTGGTGGGGGTTGGCGTTGGCGATGCTGTATGACGGGCACGCGGGCTGGCACGATCTATGGATTTTCGCCGGCTGTGCGATCGGGGCGTTTTTGATGCGCGGCGCGGGATGCACGTGGAACGATCTGACCGATCGCGAGATCGACGGCAGTGTGAGCCGCACAGCCTCGCGCCCGATCCCCTCGGGCCAGGTGAGCCCGCGCGGCGCGCTGCTTTGGGCGGTTGCACAGTCTCTGCTGGCATTCTGCATTCTGATCACCTTCAACTGGGCGGCCATTCTGTTAGGTGTCTTGTCGCTTTTGCCGGTGGCCGTTTATCCCTTTGCAAAGAGGTTCACATGGTGGCCTCAGGTGTTTCTCGGGATCGCGTTCAACTGGGGTGCCTTGCTGGCCTGGACCGCGCATACCGGACGACTCGAGCTGCCAGCGGTGCTATTGTATCTCGCAGGGATCGCCTGGACGCTTTTCTATGACACGATCTACGCGCATCAGGACGCAGAAGACGACGCGCTCATCGGTGTGAAATCGACCGCGCGCCTTTTTGGTGCCGCCACTCCAACGTGGTTGCGCCGGTTTCTGGTCGCGGCGGTGCTTTTGATGGGGTCCGCCGTATTGCTGACAGCAATTGATGGTGCGCCCGGGGCGGTTTTGATCGCGCTGATCGGGCCCTGGGCGTTTGGCCTGCACTTGTTTTGGCAGATGCGGCAGCTTGACCTCGACGATGCCAGCGTGCTCGTTCGCGTGTTTCGGTCCAATCGAAATGCCGGTCTTCTGCCACTGCCCTTTTTCGCCATCGCGCTCTTGGTTTGATTGCACTCCTTCCTCGCGGTGCCTAAACAGAAACTGAGCAATGGTATTGGAACCGTGCAGCATGCGCCTATCGACGGCATTCAAGATCGCCTTCCTGGGTAGCTTGTTTGCGGCGCGGTTCTCGGGGGATGCAATCGAAGAAGCGTCGCGCCATGCAGTACGCGACACTCTTGATGCTGAAGGCATGGTCTGGACAGAGATTGATGCGGATGGATTGCAGGTATTCCTCGCGGGTACGGCACCATCCGAGGCGGACCGGTTCAGAGCCCTGTCCGTGGCAGGCAGCGTCGTGGAATCTGCCCGATTGATCGACCAGATGCTGGTCGAGGCCTCGGTCGAGGTGGCCCCGCCCCGGTTCTCCGTCGAAATGCTGCGTAATGAAAGTGGCGTTTTTCTCATGGGGCTGGTGCCAACGGATACCGATCGCGCGTCTCTGCTGGACCGCCTGAGTCGTCAGGTGCGCGGGGTTGAACTGATCGATTTCCTGAACACTGCGGACTATCCGTCTCCCGCCACTTGGGAGGATGCGCTCGACTTCGCGGTCGAGGCCCTCGCCGGTATGGAGCGCACCAAGATCTCGGTCGAAGCGGATCGTGTGCGCGTGGTGAGCATGGCCGACAGTGTACAGGCCAAGCTTGATCTCGAAACAAGACTTGCCCGTCGCCTGCCGGATGATGTGCGGCTGGAGTTGGATGTGTCTGCGCCCAGACCGGTCTCTACGCCTTTTACCCTGCGCTACAGTCTTGAAAACGGCCAGGGCCGGTTTGACGCGTGCCACGCGGATTCCGAGGAAACGCGGGCTGCGATCCTGTTGGCGGCGGGTCAGGCGGGCCTTTCAAGCAAGCCGGATTGTCTGCTGGCCCTTGGTGTGCCGTCCCCGCGCTGGGCCGAGGCCGTTAGCCAGGCGATCAGTGCAGTGGCCGAGCTTGGCGGCGGTACGGTTACATTTTCGGATGCCGATATTGCATTGGTCGCACTGCAAGGGACACCTCCGTTGCATTTTGATACTGTGATCGGGCGCCTTGAAGGCGATCTTCCCGAAGTCTTTGCTCTCACGGCTGTCTTGCCGGAACCCCAGCAGCAGGACATTCAGGCGGTGCCGGAAGTGGTCGCCACCTTGTCCCCTGAAGGACTGGTTCAGGTTCGTGGACGTCTGGACAGCGCAATGACGCGCAGCACGGTGGATAGTTTCGCCCGAGCCAGGTTTGCGTCGGACAGTGTCAGTCTTGCCACGCGGGTGGCGGATGATCTGCCATCCGATTGGACGCTGCGTGTGCTTGCCGGTCTGGAAGCGCTGAGTTTTCTGTCGCACGGCTCTGTCACGATAGATCCTGAAATCGTCGCTGTGCGTGGACAGACTGGTCAGCCAACGGCGAGCGCCGATATCTCGGGCTTGTTCACGCAGAAGTTGGGCGATGGCGCGATTTACCAGATCGATGTGATCTATCAGGAGAAGCTCGATCCGGTGGCGGGACTTCCCACTCCGGAAGAGTGTGAGGAGAAAATCGCTGAAGTAAAATCGGGTCGGAAGATCACCTTTGAACCGGCTTCTGCCGATCTTGATGCCGATAGCCGGGCCGTGATGGATGATATTGCGGTAATCCTGCGTGCCTGTGGTGAAATCCGCATGGAGATCGGCGGTCATACTGATAGTCAGGGCCGCGAAGTGATGAATCTTGAGCTCAGTCAGGCGCGCGCTCAAAGCATCCTGAACGAATTGCGGTCGAGGCGCGTTCTGACAGCCAGCATCTCCGCTAAAGGTTATGGAGAGACGCAACCCATTGCAGACAACGACACAGAAGAAGGCAGAGAGGCCAATCGCCGTATCGAGTTCAAGGTCATCCGGCCTGAGCCCATAGTCGAAGAACAGACGACGCTGGAGGCGCTGGAGGGTGCGATCTCTGACGACTTTACGGCGGAGGGCGGGCAGCCGCAGGAAGAAGAGGAAGCGCAACAATGAATCGCACCGAGTTCATCCTGGCGACGGCCATTGTTTTATTCGTGGCGTTCTGTATCGGCTGGTTTGCCCATTGGGTCGTCAATCGGTTCATCCGTGTGTCTGCCTCTGACATGGCCGAACTGGACCGTATGTCGCAAGAACTGCATGATGCCGAGGAAACGCGCGATCAGGCGATCACCTACCTTCAGCAGCGTGAAGCGGAACTCACCAACCAGTTGCATCAGACCGAGGCAGAGCTGAACGCCACCATGGAAGGTCTCAGAGAAGCGCGCCAAGAGGCAGAGGTGTTGCGCGTCGAACTGGAATCGGTTCGCGGTTGAGCCGCAGGAGGTTCCGGTTGTCTCGGCCCAGAGGTATGCGTCAGCGGCGACCGGACGCGATGCTTTATACAGCCGGGTCTTCAGAGTTTGGCGCGATCGATAACTGTGCATTGAGTCGCGTGGCTTGATGCGGATCGTGGTTCTCACCGGAGCCGGCATTTCGGCGGAGAGCGGCCTTGGCACGTTTCGCGACGAAGGCGGGCTTTGGGCGCAGCACCGCTTAGAAGATGTCGCAACACCCGAAGCGTTCGCCCGCAACCCGGCCCTTGTTCATCAATTCTATAATGCACGACGGCAGCAGGCGGCCGAGGCGCAGCCCAATGCAGCACACAAGGCTCTGGCGCGTCTGGAGACAGCGCTTGGTGACTCGCTGTTGCTGGTCACGCAGAACGTGGATGATCTGCACGAACAGGCGGGAAGTCAAAATGTGCTTCATATGCACGGGCGTCTGTCCGGTGCGCTTTGCCATGCGTGCGGGCATCGCTGGACCGCCCCTCTCGAGATGCGCCCCGACGATACCTGTCCGTCCTGCCGAGAAACGGCAACGCGGCCCGACGTGGTCTGGTTCGGCGAATACCCGCATGGTCTGGATTTCATAGAAGAGGCGTTGTCTTCCGCGGACCTGTTCGCCTCGATTGGAACATCCGGTCAGGTTTATCCGGCTGCGGGGTTCGTTATGCAGGCGGGCCGATATGGCGCGGATACCGTGCAACTCAACTTGGAACCATCAGACACCTCTAACGCGTTCAACGAGACAAGGCTTGGAAAAGCCAGTGAGATCGTGCCGCTGTGGGTGGATGAAATTCTGAAACACTAAAGCGTTTCGCGACAAACCTGACTCACAGAGTGTCGCGAAACGCAGTGCAACATTCATATGGCGCGCGCCTTTCGCCTTCAGTTGCTGTCTCAGGTTAAAGGCGAAAGGCTTTAGTCGCGTCACGGGTCCGGGAAATAGACTATTCTGGATAGACCATGGCGATGGGCTCTGGTGAAGGATCTTCGGGTATGGATATGGCTGCGGCCTCAAAGGATGGCGTGGTCAGTTGTCCGACATTCCGAGAGTATCCATAGCCCTCAAAAGAACTCGCGGTCGAATCGAAGCTGTTATTCGCGTTTTCGTCGTGATGAACGAACACGGCATAGCGGCCAGGCAGCAGGTGACGGAAGCGGAATGTCATGTCTCCGACTTCAGCACCCCGGGTGATATAGTTGGTGATCCCGGTCTGCGATGCGTTTTCAAACGCGGTCGCGCGGTCATAGATCAGCACGTGGATCGTCCCGTTCGTGTTTCGAACATCCGTAACCTTGACTAAGAGCGTCTTGCCCGAGAGCAATCGCGGCCCGTAGCTGAGACTTAAGGCCAGCACGAGACCGAAAACAGCGAGCGCATTGGAGAGACGTTTCCGGGATAAACGCACGGTCTGGCCCTAGAAAAACCGCGTCAGGTCATAATAGGCATAGGTGACGCCGGTTCCGAGCCACATCGCGAATATGATCCAGAAGAGCGCGGGATCTTCGCGTCTGTCGATGTCTTCCAAAAGAAAGATGCGGCCGGATCGAAGCGACGTGACACCCCAGAAGACGAACAGAAGGCCCCAGATGAAAAAAATCCCCTGAATGGTGGAATAGATCAGGACGGGCAGGCCGATCAGCGTCAACCATTTCTGTTGAGCCAAAGCCTGTGGAACAGTGGCGCGTTGGGCGCGGAGCTTGGGTGTCATGGAGATCCTCTGGACAATTTCAGTCACAAAACTTGTCTGCGCTCTTTATATTGTCAAGAATGATAATTTAATTACATAAATGACAAAGCCAACAGCCGATTGGAGCCATAACATGGATAGCAAACGGTCATTGCCCAGCACCGCGACGAACCTGCTGCCCAGAGAGGCTTACACCTCCCACGATTGGTATGAGCGGGAGCAGCGTGATTTGTTTGGCCGGACCTGGGCTTTCGCAGGCACGGTGCATGATCTGCCAAATCCTGGAGATTACCGGACGGTACAGGCCGGCCCCTATTCTATGATCGTGCTGCGCGATACCAATGGCGACTTGCAGGGGTTTCACAATATCTGTCGTCACAGAGGCACGGAATTGCTCGAGGATTGCGGCAATGTCGGGCGTTCCATTGTCTGCCCCTATCACAACTGGGTCTATAATCTTGACGGAGATCTACGCGGCGTCCCGGCGCAAAGCGCGTGCTTTCCGGACCTCGATAAATCGCAAAACGCTTTGATGAAGGCCGCTGTGGGCGTCTTTCGCGATCTGGTTTTTGTTCATCCGGAGGCGCAGCCTGATGAGTCGTTTGACGTATGGGTTGATCAGCTCGACAGCGTACCCTGGCCTCACGACCTGGGACCGGGCGGACTTGTCGAATCGTCAGACGAATTCGTTTATGAAATGGCGTGTAACTGGAAGGTGTTCGGGGAGAACGCGCTGGACGGCTATCACCTCGCTTATCTCCATAAAAATACGCTAGGCGGCCCCACCCATGATAAGAACCTGTGGGAAGCCTTCGGTCGTCATCTGGTCTGGTGGTCCACAGAACGCGAGGGCGTCAAACATCGCATCCCTCAATTCGTAGAGGATGCCGCGAAAGCGTGGCCGCCCACGCGGGCGCATGACGCTCAGCTTGTGGGGTATGGCGGCGTCTACCTGCTTTTCCCAACCACGCTTCTGACCCCCAACCCTTGGGGATTTTCTGTCTCGATCATGGAGCCGGTCGGTCCCGGTGTCACCTTGCTTCGCATTCGAAACTGGGCGCCAAAGGGATTGATGAGCTACAAGGTAAGCCCGAAAGACGCGCCCGGGTACGATCCGGAAACCAAGCGGATAAAATCCGCGAACTGGACTGTACATCCGCTGGAGACTGGCGACTTTCAGACCGAAGATGTCTGGGTCTGCGAAAAGATGCAGCGTGCGCTGATCTCACCTCGTCACAAAGTGAGCCACCTCGCCCAAGGCGCCGGTGGCGAGGCGGGCATTTCCTACTTTCAGCGCTGTGTGCTCGATTACATGCGTGACGATCTGGCGATTGCTGCGCAGTAACAAAAAATGGTCCCGCAGATACGCGGGACCATTTGCAATACACATTCAAAGCGGATCAGGCGCTGGCAGCCTGCGCTTTGGCGATTTCCTTTTTCACCTTAAGGGCGGTGTCGGACAGATCGCTATCCTTCGCTTTGGCCAGAAACGCGTCCAAACCGCCACGGTGATCCACGCTTCGAAGCGCGGCTGCGGTAATCCGCAGTTTGATACCACGCCCCAATGCTTCGGACTGAAGCGTGACATTGTTCAGGTTCGGCAGATAACGGCGCTTTGTCTTGTTGTTGGCGTGGCTGGAATTGTTTCCAACCATCGGGCCTTTACCGGTCAGTTCGCAGCGGCGCGACATGGATCGATCCTCGTCTCTGATATGAGCCGCCCTCCTGGCGGCCCCAAAATGCAAAACGCCGCCGCAGCGGCGCCTCTGTATGAGTTGCGGCTGATTAAGCGCCTGCGTGCTGTGCGTCAAGAGATAGCGTGCTTTTTTTGCATCCCGACAGCACGTCAAACGGCGGCGCCGCGCCCGTGAGGGGCGTTGAAATCCAGTTTGGGACCAACGGGCACGATACGGTGCGGATTGATCGTGTCATGACTGTAGAAATAGTGGCGCGTGATATGGTCCATATTCACCGTCTCTGCCACGCCGGGCCATTGGTAGAGCTCGCGCAGATAGCCCCAGATGTTGGGGAAATCCACGATACGCGCGCGGTTGCACTTGAAATGCGTGTGGTAGACCGCGTCGAAGCGCACCAGAGTTGTAAAAAGACGCCAATCGGCTTCGGTTATCCGGTCGCCCATCAGATATCGAGAACCGGCCAGACGGGCTTCCAGCCAGTCCAGCGTGTCAAAAAGCGGTGCTATGGCCGCGTCATACGCGTCTTGCGTGGTTGCAAAACCCGCTTTGTAGACGCCGTTGTTCAGCGTGTCATAAATCCGTTGGTTCACAGGCTCAATTGCATCGCGGAGCTCTTCCGGCCAGAAATCTTCTTGATTGCCGGTCAGGTGATCGAAGGCGCTGTTGAACATGCGAATGATCTCGGACGATTCGTTCGACACGATCATGTTGCTCTGGGTATCCCACAGGATCGGTACAGTAACCCGGCCGGTGATACCCGGATCGGCTTTGGTGTAGAGGTCGCGCGCGAAGGGCAGGTTGAAGCACCTGTCACCTGTTGCGCCGGGGTAATCATCGGAAAAGCTCCACCCATCGGATAGCATGTCAGGATGGACGACAGAGACATCGATCACATCCTGCAAACCTTTAAGTGCTCTGAAAATCAGCGTGCGATGCGCCCAGGGACACGCGAGTGACACATAGAGATGATACCGATTGGCCATGGCTGCGAACCCGCCAGCACCGCTTGGTCCGGGCGCACCGTCTGGCGTGATCCAGTTCCGGAAGGCAGATGTGCTGCGTTTGAACGCACCGCCGGTGGATTTTGTATCGTACCACGTGTCGTGCCAGACGCCGTCAATCAATAAACCCATTCCGTGGTCTCCTTTGCCCAAGATCTATGTCGATCCGGTCGTCTGCTAAAGCGCGATAAGAGCGCAGGTGATCTGCACCATCGCACAGGGCCGAAATGTCGGATGTCACCGCCGTCGCGCCGTTTCTTTGTTTGCGCCGTGGAACAGGGACGCCTATAGACACTTTCGACGGCGTCCCATGTGGGACCAGACAGGTGCGACAGGTGGACCTGACCCATACCGGGAGGCCGCCCGAGGTCGTCGTGAGACCTATGAGTTGATGTGCTCGGGTCTTCCGACCCGTTTTCGTCTGTCTGGTGCAATCTGTGCGTCGCATGGCAACGAAGGACGCTCTGATGAGATATGGTCTAATCCTTGTTCTGATGGTTTTTGGCACCGTTGCGGCGGCTCATCCCGGCCACCTCACAGAAGTGGCGGGCCATAATCATTGGCTGGCGGCCGGTGCGCTGGCGGCTGCGGCTGCGATCGCTCTGGCGGTTTTGGTGGCAAAAGCCCGGGCGCGCGGGTCCGACACAGAGGCCGAGGATGCAGAATCCGAAGCCGACGACGCCTCTCAAGAGGCCTGAACGCAACCCAATGCGACCTTATGAGAAAAACCCTCGCGCGATCTACGCCGAGAGTTTCGCAACCGTGAGACGAGAGGCGCGGCTCGACCGATTTGCGCCGGGCATGCAAGAGCTCGCAATCCGGTTGATTCATGCCTGTGGCATGATCGACGTCGCGGATCGGTTGGCATACTCGGATGGTGCCGTCGATGCCGGTCGTGACGCGCTTTCATCGGGCAGGCCGGTTCTTTGCGACTGCGAGATGGTCGCCGCCGGGATCATCCGCAGGCATTTACCGACCGGTAATGATGTGATTGTCACTCTCAATGAGACCCGTGTGCCGGAACTGGCATCCAGCATCGGAAATACCCGTTCCGCAGCAGCCGTCGAGCTTTGGCGGCCCTATCTTGATGGCGCGGTTGTCGCCATCGGCAATGCCCCGACGGCGCTCTTTCATCTTCTTGAACTGCTGGATGAGGGCGCGCCGCGCCCGGCTGTTGTTCTCGGCTTTCCCGTGGGGTTTGTCGGCGCGGCGGAGAGCAAGGCGGAACTGGCCGGGAATCCGCGCGACTGTGACTTTATATGCCTGCGCGGTCGGCGTGGTGGGTCGGCGATGGCCTCTGCTGCTGTGAACGCGCTTGCGGCGGGGTTGTCGGATGGCTGATCCCTGGTTGCATATCGTGGGGATCGGCGAGGACGGAATGTCAGGCCTGACACCGGCGACCCGCGCCGTGGTAGAGGCGGCGGACGTCATCATCGGCGGTGATCGTCATCACAAACTGTCCGACAGCGTTCATGCGGAGCGGCTGGCGTGGCCTTCCCCCTTTGATGCGTTGGTCTCCACTCTTCGCGGGCTCAGTGACCGGCGGGTTGTTGTTTTGGCAACCGGCGATCCACTTTGGTTTTCGGTGGGCGCACGCATCGGACGAGATATCGATCCGACCGAAATCATCTATCATCCGCAACTCAGTGCCTTTCAACTGGCCGCAGCGCGGATGGGCTGGAGCCTCGCTGACGTCGAAACCCTGACGGTCCATGGACGCCCGGTCGAGCAGATGATCGCCTTTATCCAGCCGGATGCGAGGCTGCTGATCCTGACCACCGGAGCAGAGACACCGGGCCAAATTGCAAGGTTCTTGACGGAGCGCGGCTTTGGCGCGTCGCGCATGAGTGTTTTGGCGGCCATGGGCGGCGAGGACGAGGCGCGGTTTGATGGCCTCGCCGAAAGCTGGCAGCATACAGTGCCGGCCTTTAACACCCTTGCCGTGGAATGCATCGCCTCGCCCGATGCCGCCTTGCTCCCCCGCGTTCCGGGTCTGGCCGATGATCTCTTTCAGCATGACGGCACCATGACCAAACAGGAGGTGCGCGCGCTCACCCTGGCAAAGCTTATGCCGATGCGGGGGGCCTTGCTCTGGGACATTGGCACCGGTTGCGGATCCGTCGCTGTGGAGTGGATGCGCGGAGCGCGTTACGCAAGGGCCATCGGGATTGAGCCGCGCGCAGATCGACGGGCGATGGCCGCCGCCAATGCGCTGGCGCTCGGTGCACCCAAACTCGAATTGATCGACGGCACCGCGCCTGAGGCGCTGGCGGGTCTACCTGCGCCGGATGCGGTGTTTATTGGCGGTGGATTGAGCGACGAGGTATTTGCGCAAGCCTGGGCGGCCTTGCGACCTTTGGGTCGCCTTGTGGCCAATGCTGTCACGTTGGAAAGCGAGGCCAAGTTGACGGCGCTTCATCATGTGCATCAGGGTCAGCTTGTGAAACTCAATGTCGCGCGGGCAGAACCCGTAGGCGGCCTGACCGGCTGGCGGCCCGCGATGCCGGTGACGCAATGGAGCCTCGTGAAACGATGACAGGCATACTCTATGGTGTAGGTGTGGGTCCGGGGGATCCCGATCTGATGACGTTGCGCGCGCATAATCTGATCCGCACCGCGCGCGTGGTCGCCTATCCTGCCTTGGCGGGCGCGCCCAGTTTTGCCCGTTCCATTGCTGCGGATTTTATTGCACCGGATGCTCAGGAGATCGCGATCGACGTGCCCATGACTACCGAACGCGCCCCGGCGCAGGCCGCCTATGACAAGGGTGCCGAGGATATCCGCGCCGCGCTTGACGCTGGCGAAGACGTGGTTTGCCTGTGCGAGGGCGATCCCTTCTTCTACGGGTCGTTCATGTATCTGTTTGCGCGCTTGCGCGACAGCGTACAAGTCGAAGTGGTGCCGGGCGTCAGTTCCGTCACGACCTGCGCCGCGCGCGCGGGCCTGCCGCTCGCCGCGCGAAACGAGCGGTTAACGATCCTGCCGGGGCCCTTGCCGGAAGATGAGTTGCGGAGCCGCATAGAGGGAGCCGAAAGCGTGGCGATCATGAAGGTCGGTCGGCATCTGCCGAAAATCCGCGGCGTGATTGCGCAACTCGATCTCACGGACCAGGCCATCTATGTCGAGCGCGCCAGCTTGCCCGGTGAACGGATCTGCCCGCTTGGCGAGGCTCCAGACTTGGCCCCATACTTTTCAATGGTTCTTCTCATTAAGGGAGGTGATCCGTGGCTCTAGACCCGGTGGTTCTTGTCCTGAACCGATCTGGAGAACCGGTGGCACATCGCATCGCCGGAACCCTTGGCGCGCCCGTTCATGGCCGGGCCAGCCGTGTCGATAATGCCGATGTGATCTTTGACAATGCCCTCGATCATGCGCGGGATCTTTTTGCTGCGGGTCGTCCCATCGTCGGCGTGTGTGCAAGCGGGATCCTGATCCGGGCCGTGGCGCCGCTGCTACAGGATAAAACCACAGAGCCACCTGTCGTCTCTGTCAGTGATGACGGGGCGGTGGTGGTTCCCCTTCTGGGCGGCCATCGCGGCGCGAACCGGCTGGCCTCGGACGTGGCCGAGATACTGGGCGGCACGGCAGCCGTTACCACCGCGGGCGATGTTTCAATTGGTGTCGCGCTGGATGCGCCGCCTCCGGGATGGCGCTTGTCCGGCAAATCTGCGGCCAAGGACGTCATGGCGGGCCTGCTGGCGGGAGAGCCGTACACTTTGACCGGGGAGGCCGACTGGCTGCAGCCACTGAGCTTGCAAAAAAATGTCGTGCAAGGTCCCGTGTCGGACGGACGCGTGACCCTTGCGCCTGCGGCTGGCGGCAAGGCGCTGGTCTGGACCGAGAAGAAACTGGTTCTCGGTCTGGGATGCGCACGTGGCACCTCTGAGACGGATATGATCGAACATGTCTTTCGCGTGTTCCAAGCCGAGGGCATTGATCACGAAGCTCTGTCCTGTATCGCTACGATTGATCTCAAGGCTGATGAGCCAGCCATGCATGCGGTTGCGCGCGCGCTCGATGTGCCACTCAGGTTCTTTTCCGCAGAGGAGCTAGAGAAACAAACACCTCGCCTTGCGAACCCCTCGGATGTGGTATTCGCGGAGGTGGGATGTCACGGCGTTGCCGAGGGCGCAGCGCTGGCGGCGGCCGGGGCGCAGGCAGTGTTGTCGGTGGAAAAACACAAGTCTGCCAACTGCACCTGCGCGATCGCAGCCGCGCCGGAACTGCTGACAGACTTGCCGGGGCGGGCCAGGGGGCGGGTGAGTGTTATCGGCATCGGTCCGGGTCAGTCGGGCTGGCGTACGCCTGAGGCAAGCCGCCTGATTGCCGAGGCGGAAGAGCTGGTTGGATACGGTCTCTATATCGATCTGCTCGGACCCCTGGCGGCTGGCAAGAAACGCTCTGACTTTCCCTTGGGGGGCGAGGAAGCGCGGTGCCGGTACGCGTTGGAGCGCGCGGGCGAGGGTCGCAGTGTCGCGCTTGTTTGCTCTGGCGATGCCGGGATTTACGCAATGGGCGCGCTGGTTTTTGAACTGCTGGACCGGGCACCGGACGAGCAGGGTGTGTCCGAGGCGGCGCGCCGGGTCGAGGTGATCTGCAGTCCCGGAGTGGCGGCTCTTCAGGCAGCCGCCGCGCGGGCGGGCGCGCCTTTGGGTCATGATTTTTGTACCATCAGCCTGAGTGATCTGCTGACGCCGCGTGCCGATATTCTGCGGCGTCTGCGCGCCGCTGCCGAGGGTGATTTCGTGATTGCGTTCTACAATCCGGTGTCAAAGACACGACGGACCCTGCTGGCGGAGGCGCGGGACACTTTGCTGAAGCATCGCCCGGCCGACACCCCCGTTTTGCTGGCCAGCAATCTGGGTCGGGAGGGTGAGTCGCTGCGCTATCGGCGCCTGGAGGGTCTGGACGTGGACGAGGTCGATATGCTCACCGTCGTTCTGGTGGGTTCCAGTAATTCGCGCCTTGCCCAATTGGGCGAGGGGCCACGATTTTATACGCCACGCGGCTATGCGCGGAAAATCGACGGCGATCTTTCGATCAGGGGCGGGTGATATGAGTATTTCTGGCAAGATGAAGTCAGAGGCGCGCCCATGACAGTCTTTTTCATTGGCGCCGGGCCCGGAGATCCCGAACTCCTGACAAAGAAGGCCGAGCGGATCATCGGCGCGTGCCCGGTGTGCCTCTATGCCGGTTCTCTGGTGCCGCCAGAGGTCGTGGCGTGCGCACCACAGGGCGCTGATATCCGCGATACCGCGTCAATGACGCTCGATGAGACGCACGCAGAGATTCTGAGCGCGCACCGCTCGGGTCATGATGTGGCGCGGGTGCATTCGGGCGATCCGTCGCTCTATGGAGCAATTGCTGAACAGATCCGACGCTTGCGCGCGGATGGCATCGACTACCAGATTGTGCCGGGCGTGCCGGCCTACGCCGCCGCCGCCGCCGCGTTGGGTCAGGAATTGACAGTTCCGGAGATCGCACAATCGATTGTTCTGACACGGGTGTCGATGAAATCGACCTCGATGCCGGATGGCGAGGCCCTGGAGAATTTCGCCCGAACGGGTGCTACCCTTGCCATTCATCTGGGGGTGCGCGCCCTTGCAGAGATCAGACGCGTTCTTGAGCCGCATTATGGCGCCGAGTGTCCGGTCGTTGTGGCCTACCGGGTTGGCTGGCCCGATCAGATGTTCATTCGGGGAACCCTCGCCGATATTCAGAATCGTGTGAAAGCCGAGAAAATCACCCGAACGGCGCTCATCCTTGTGGGACCCGTTTTGGGAGAGATCAGCGATTTCAAGGACAGCGCCCTTTACGATCCGGACTGCCCTCACGTCTTGCGCCCCGTCCCAGGAAAGACCGCCTGACATTATTGCGTCGCAGCACGTAACGTGTTGCAGCGCGGCGAATTTTTTACGTGACTGTTACGAAACCGGCATAGATAAAAGTCGAGCGGTTTTTGAAAGGGATAGTATGAGTACGTTTCTGCCGAACGATGTTTTGGAAGGTTTGGAAGATGCGCGTCGTCGCGGCTGGCATTCGAGCCGGCGGCTTCGCATAGAGGCCGGGTCTCAGCGCCTCGCTGTGACACGGGCCTGGGAGGGTGGATTTGCCCTTCACGCGCAAACAGATCCAAACCTGCGCGGTCTTGTCGATCTTTATGACGGGTCGCGTCACCTGAAACGCTGCCTGATCGTCGCCAGCGAACGAGACGGGGAAGAGATGCGGTATGAGTTGAAGGTCGTCAACGAAGCGACGGATCAGCAACCCGTGGATTTTGAACGCGCCTCTGACGCTCCGGTCGCCCTTATCGCAAAGACCTGACCGTTTTTATCGCTCTGGGCAGTCACAGTGCACTCGCGCTCTACCCGGCGGCAAACGCGCCGGTCTCCAGAAAGGCATGTCTGATCGCAGCCTTCATGGTCGCAACTGGCGGTGTATCGCTGGAACAACTGGCAGCCATAACAAGTTTGGAACTGGGTGTCTGAACGAAACCGTAGGAGGCGTCGGCAATGCTGAGAGCCGGATTCAGAGACGACCGCCCGAGCAGGCCGACCGCAATTCCGGCTTCCACGGCTGCAAAGATCCCTTGAACGCTCTGGCTTGAGTAAGCGATGCGAAAGGGTTTCCCGCGCCCTTCAACAGATTTCAGTGCCGCGTCCCGCCACCAGCACGCATGGTCAAAAAGCGCTATGGGCAGTGTCGGTTCGTTTGAGAAATCGCGATGCCGGGCCATCATCCAGTGGGTGGGATCTTCGATCAGAAGATCTTCGCCGTCTTTTGGCGTTTCGACTTCATAGACGGCGAGGTCCAGCGCTTTCTTCGCAAGCGCCTCCGGAAATCCGGCGCTGATCGCGCAGGTGACGTCAAGTTCGACCTCGGGGTGCTGTCTGTTGAAATCTGCGATGATCGCTGTGAGGCGCGTCCGCCCGTGATCATCCGGAATGCCCAAACGCAAGCGTCCCTGTACCGGCGCATCGGATATCGCGCGGTGGGCCTGGTCGCGCCGAGCAGTGCCGTCCTGTGCCAAGGGCAACAGGCGCCGCCCCGCCTCGCTCAGAACAACACCGCGTCCATGGCGATCAAAAACCCTTTGGCCCAGAATCTCCTCAAGCCGTTTGATCTGGATGCTCGTCGCAGACTGGGAACGGTGAATGCTCTCCGCACCCTCGGTCACGCTGCCCGATTGAGCGACGGCCAAAAATGTGCGGAGCAAATCGCTGTCGAGGTGAGGCATTCAAAAAGCCAATGTTAGATATTTATAGTATTCGTTTCATTGATATCTTGGTTCCCTTTAGCCTTCAAGACAAAGGAGAATTCCGATGTCAGAACAAGTGGCGGTTCCAAAGCGCATCACGAGACGATTTGGTCTGTTTTCTGGACTGGGTATCCTGTTCGCACTGGCTGCGATCCTCTGGCCCGCGCACATCTTGGCAACCACGATTTTTGTCCTTCGCGGATTGCTTGTCGTTGCGCCAATTGTGGTTCCGGGCATCATGCTTGCAGCCTGGATTATCGCCAGCGGTGCGGATGCGCGCATCGCGGGTGCCTTTGAAGGACGGACGCTGCGGACGGTTCTGGCTGCTTCGCTTATTGGCGCTGTAACGCCCGTTTGCGGTGTGACCGTGCTGCCGATGATGGCGGGCTTGCTGGCCGCGGGCGTGCCCCTGGCCCCGATCATGGCGTTTTGGCTCTCTTCACCCGTCACAGATCCCGCCATGCTGGCCACGACGGCTGCCACTCTGGGCTTGTCATTTGCTGTTGGTAAGACACTCGCGGCCTTCGGCCTCGGAGTCTTTTGCGGCTTGGCAACAGCTTTGTTCTCGCGGCGTCCCTGGGCGAAAAATGCGCTTCGCGATACCGGTCTTGCGCGTCAACTGAGTGCGGCACGCTGCGGAGCGGATCAAACCTATGATCCATATGTCTGGCGGACAGAGGCGCGGAGGGCCGCTTTCGCGCGGCAGTTCCGGGCGACGGCGCGTCTGATTTTGATCTGCCTCACCCCCGCCTTTGCGGCCGAATATGCCCTCAATGCCGCACTGACACCCGACGCTCTGGCATCCTATGTCGGGGAAGATCAGTGGTGGGCGATCCCCACTGCGGTTTTTGTGGGCGGTCCGGCCTATATCGACGGATATGCCGCGTTACCGCTGACGCGTGGTCTGATCGAGAGTGGAATGTCCGAAGGTGCCGCGATGGCCTTTTTGATTTCCGGCGGTGTTGTGAGCATCTGGGGCGCGATGGCCAGCGCGCCGGTGCTTAAAACAAAACCGTTTCTGCTCTATCTGGTATTGGCTCTGAGCGGCTCTCTGGCCGCAGGGTATGCCTTCGAGTGGATCGTTTGAGACAAACCTCTTCTAGAGTTTCTCGAAGGTGATGATCACTTTGCCGATCTCTATGCCGAATCGCTCCATGTAGGCGATGTTGAGCAGACGATCGTCGGTCAGTTGCCACATCCAATCGTCGAAGGTGACACGCAATGTGCCGTCTGGAACGGGCAGGTCGATCGTGTATTGCCAGTTGAAACTGTCGCCATTTTCAGTCCCCCGGGCGACGCCCAGGACTCCAGGGGCAGACCCTTCCCAGGTTTCGTCTCCGGTTTGTGTGAGAGTCCAGATCCGCTGTTCTGTGCTGGAATCCTCGTATACGAAATCCTCGACCAAGCGCAGGGTCTGGCCATCCCACGTGCCTTCAATATCGACAACAAAACGCCGGCGCACGGTGCCGAACCGGTCTTGAAACTGTCCGTGAGCCACCAGATCTCCGGCGAAAAATTCCTGTAGTTCGAACTCCTGCTCACTAAGCAGCGGGTCATCCAGCGACGGTCTTCCGGAGGCGCAGGCGCTCAGAAGAAGCGCGGCGAACAGCAAGGTAAGGGAGCGCATGGCTAGGGTCCTGAACGGTGGCTTTCGTCAGAGCTATCGCGTTCCGCGATCAGGACAAGCTGGGTCTTGTGTCGCGCACAGACGCTCGGGTCTCCATCTGATGCCACCATGCAGAAAGATGAGGATGCTGCGCGAGCATTGCCGCCCCCTCCGGGGCCATCCGGAAATAGTCGATCATCGGCGCAAGATGAGCATCCGCGCGGGTGATGCCATTCGAGTTGAGAACCAGACCCTCTGCCGAGATGGCTTCGAGGGCGGCAATCACCTTGCCGGAGACCTCCAACCCGTTGGCGATAACCGCTTCGTCCACCGGTAGATTGTCGAGTGCATTCCAGACCCGTTGTTCAAACACCTGTCGTACGAGGGGCCAGTACCCGTACGCATCAATGATCGAGATGACCTGGATCATGCGCGCGCGTGCCTTGTCGTCTGAAGGGATCAGTGACGGACCCGGAAAGGTCGTGTCGAGATAGGTTGTGATCGCCTGGGTTTCATAGAGCGCGAATTCGCCGTGTTTGAGCACGGGCACCCGACCAAAGGGATGCAGCGCGGCATAGAATGCGGGCAGGGGGAGTTCGAAAGGGTCGATTTCTTCGTATTCGAAGGATAGCTCCTTCTCCCTCAGGACGATCTGGGCGACACGCGTGTAGACACTACCGGTCATGCCATAGAGCGTGATCGGTTCGCTCATCCTATTGCAGATCCGAAAACGCGGTTTGCAGTCGTGCGACGGCGTCTTCGATCCGGGGGCGCGGCAGAGCGATGTTAAAGCGCAGGAAGCTCTCTCCCCCGGTGCCAAAAGTCGGGCCGTGATTGGCGGCAATCTGCGCTGTCTTCTCGACGCGTGCGGTAAAGTCAGCGCGGGACATGCCCGTTCCGGAAAAGTCCACCCAGCTGAGATACGTGGCTTCCAAGGGCATTGAGGTGAGGCTCGGTACGGCGTTGACGCCCGCATCAAAGATCTGTCGGTTTCCCTCGAGATAGTGCATCAGGCTGTCCACCCAGTCCGCACCTTCGGCGGAATACGCCGCTTCAGCCATTACGTAGCCAAAGGACGAGGGCGACAGGCCAAGCCCCTTCATGCGTTGGGCAAGCCGCGCGCGCAGGGTTTCGTCCGGTACGATAAGGTTGCCAATATGGGCCCCTGCGATGTTGAAGGTCTTGGTCGTGGCGCCCATCATGACGAGGCGATCGCTGATGCCCTCAATATGCGACATTGGGATATGACGCGCACCGGGATAGACGAGGTCATGGTGAATCTCGTCAGAGACCAGGATCAGGTCATGACGACGCGCAAAGTCCGCCACACCTTCAAGCTCTGTCTTTGTCCAGACGCGACCACCGGGATTATGCGGCGAACACAGGATCACGACTTTTTCAGATCCGTCGAGAATGCTGTCATAGGCTTCGAAATCCATCTGATACCTGCCGTCCACCTGAATCAGCGGGCATTCGACGACGCGCCGGTCATTGGCTGTGATAACGCGCGCAAAGGCATGATAGACCGGTGTGAACAACACGATGCCGTCGCCGGGTTCGCTGAACGCATCCACGCAGAGCGCCGTCCCGTTCACCAGTCCCGAGGCGCTTAGAATCCAGTCGGTCGAGATATCCCAGTCATGCCGGGTCTGCCACCACCACCGCACCGCCTCGCGATAGCTCGTATCATCACCATAATATCCGAACACGCCGTGATCGAGCATGCCGCGCAGTGCTGCTGTCACACAATCGGGCGGGCGAAAATCCATATCGGCGACCCACATGGACAGGCCCGTCTCCGGCGAAACCCCAAACCGCGCCTCCATCGTGTCCCACTTGTCACATCCGGTGCCGCGGCGGTCTATCATCTCGTCAAAGCGTGCGTTCGCGTTCATCAGCATCTCCTGCATCGAAGGATATAGCTAGGGCGTTGAAGCAACCGGAGCAATCGCTTAAATCTCACGTCATGCTGCGACCCATTCTAATACATCCCGATCCCCGGCTGAAGAAACCCAGCCTTGCGGTTGACGATCTCAGCGACAGTTTGCGCGAGTTGGCCGACGATATGCTGGAAACCATGTACGATGCTCCGGGTATCGGGCTGGCCGCGCCTCAGGTGGGCGTCTTGTCTCGTTTGATCGTGATGGACTGCATGAAACCAGAAAACGGAGAGACGCCGCGACCACTTGTGATGTTCAACCCCGAGGTGCTTGCCTCTTCTGATGAAACCAATGTTTACGAAGAAGGCTGCCTGTCTATCCCGGAGCAATTCGCAGATGTGACACGGCCGGAAGCGGTGGATGTGCGTTGGATCAATCAGGACGGCAACGAGCAGAAAGAGACGTTCGATGGTCTCTGGGCCACCTGTGTGCAGCATGAGATTGACCATCTCAACGGAAAGCTCTTCATCGACTATCTGGGACCGATGAAGCGGCAGTTGATGACGCGGAAATCGCAAAAGTTCAAACGCGAACAAGAGCGGGGTCAGGTCGGTTGACCGTGCGCGCCTGCCTGCCGTGGCCGGACAAGCGGCTACGGATGCCGGCAGAGCCCGTCACCAAGATCACGGAGACGCATCACGCGATCTGGCAGGACATGATCGACACGATGGAAGCCATGCCCGGGGTCGGTCTGGCCGCTGTGCAGATCGGCGTGATGGAACGGCTCGCCGTGGTCGATGCCAGCGAAGAGCGCGGTCGCGCCATCCGGATGGCCAACCCCGAGATTGTCGAGGCCAGCACCACGCTGCGCGCCCACGAGGAGGCGAGCCCGAACCTGCCCGGCGTTTATGCCAAACTGGAACGGCCTGCCGACGTGCTTGTACGCTTTATCGACGCCGCGGGGCAGCAAAAAGAACAACGCTTCGAAGGGCTCTGGGCAACAAGCGTGCAGCACCAGATCGACCACCTTAACGGTCGCATGTATTTCGATCATCTCAGCAAGGTCAAACGTGACATGCTCTTGCGCAAGGCACGCAAACTGGCCTCAGGAAGCGCCTAACCGACAAGGTCCGGTTCTGTGTCGTCCATCCCCGCCAGAAAAGCGATCGGGTCACTTCTCATTGGGTCGTCGATCATATTCACCCATCTCTTCCCATAGTTCCGGATCACGTCTTCGGATGCGGTGTCGCTCTGAAGCATCCAAACCGGCAATGCGTATTTCATTTTGCAAAGCAGTGCTGTGAGCTCAAACGGGCGCATCAGCTCATGTACCGTCGCGAAAGGGCCGAACCCGGAATAGTACTTTTCCTGTCCACCAACAGACAGAATAAGCTGCAGGTCCTTGCCCTGCAGTTTTGTGCCTGTGCTGCCATAGGCAAATCCATAGGTCAGCACATCGTCCAACCACTTTTTCAGGAGTGGTGGTGTCGCGTACCAGTACATCGGAAACTGAAGCACGATGCGGTCATGGTCCAGCAACAGGGATTGCTCATGGTCCACATCGATCTGAAAATCCGGATACTCGGCGTAGACGTCGCGGGACAGCGCGGCTTTGCCACTTTCCGCGATCTGATCCCGCCAGACGCGATTGACGCGCGAGGATTTGAGATCGGGATGAAAGACGAGATGCAAAATTTTCATAGCAACCCTTTTTGAATGAGTGACCCTGCGGGATCAGTCTGACAGTCCAAACGCTTCTAGCGCGCGCTTGGCGACCGCTGCGCCGTGTTCCTGCACGAAATGTCCGGCTTCCGGGATTTCCATGGGTTCCGGGCAATTCCGAATGACGGTGCGCATGTAATTCATGACGTCGGGGCCCAGCATTTTGTCTTTCATGCCGATCGCAATGAAGCTTTCGCCCTGCCATTCCTCGGACCAGAACCTGGCGGCCCTTTGGGAGATCGCGACGCCCGGCGCGTCCATATGTGTCGCGATAAGTCTAGGAAACATGCGCACACCCGCTTTGTAGGTCTTATCGGGATAGGGCGCTTCATACGCTGCGGCTTCTGCGTCGTTGATCACTGGTTCGTATTTTTGCATGACCTTTGCGACCGGCACGTCAGGATCAGAGATGATGTCTGACTTCCATTCCTCGAAGGCCGGGCTGTTGACGGGTCCCGCCATCAATCCGGTATTCATGATCAGCAGACGCTTGAACCGGTCCGGCCTCTCCATCGGTAAAGTCAGCCCGAGCACGCCGCCCCAGTCCTGGCAGACCAGCGTGATGTTTCTCAGATCCAGGGCCTCGATGAATGCCAGCATGTAATTGCGGTGAAACTCAAAGGAATACACGGCATCGTCAGCCGGTTTGTCAGAGCGTCCGAATCCAAGCCAGTCCGGCGCAACGACCCGAGCCCCGGCAGTGGCAAAGACAGGGATCATTTTGCGATAGAGGTAGCACCAGCTCGGCTCTCCATGCAGGCACAAGAACACCTCGTCCGCCGCAATGTCACCTTCGTCAAGGTAGTGTCCCCGCATTCCTTCATATCCGGGCAGCGTGTCGATGTAATTTGGTGCGAAACTGAAGCCCGGCAGGTTTTCAAATCGTGCATCGGGGGTCCGGAGAGCATGGATCATCTATAGCGTTCCGTGTAATTTAGGTCATATGACCTAATGACTAGGTCGATTGACCTAAGCTGTCAAGCGCTTCATTCTGGCAGGGTCTCTACCGAGAGGAAGAACGTCTCATGACCGATCAAGCAACCCAGCGGGGAACGACCAAGGCCCGTATCCTCGATCACGCGTTGACGTTGCTCCGGGATAGTGGTGACGCGGGTCTGACCATGCGCCGCCTGGCGGATGCCGCGCAGATGAGCCTTGGGAATCTTCAGTATCACTACAAAACTCGCGACGACGTTCTGACAGCCATGGTCGGTTTGCATTTCGAATCCTGTATCGCGGATCTGGATGCGGTGATGATAGATCTGAAAGATTTGCCAGTTCGCGAAAGGGCCGGGTTCCTCATTCGCCTGGGGTTGAAGCACGGTGTCGAGCTCACGGATATGTGCCGCATTTTCAGGGAACTCTGGGCGATTTCCTCCCGAAATGAAAAGGTTCATCAGGCGATGATGGCGTATTATGCAAGGTTCTCAGAGCGTCTTGCGACATCCGTTATGGATGAGGAGGCTGTGCCGGGTCTACAGGCGCGGCTGCAATGTCTGATGTTACCTTTTCTTGAAGGCTATTCGATTACCGGGCCAGCCCTGCCCATGCCGATGGAAGATGTTGCGACTATGCTCACTGACATCGTCATGAACCAAATCCCCGAGCCTTCAGGGCATGCGTGACAAATCAACTTATCCGAGCGGCGTGGTCTTGGTCTGACAGGCGCGTTAGAAACGACCGGTAGGAACGATGAGGATCAGGATGCGCGTTGTTTTCATGGGAACGCCGGAATTTGCTGTGCGAGTGCTTGATAAGCTCGTAGCCGCGCGTCACGAGATTTGCGCAGTTTATTCGCAACCCCCACGACCGGCAGGCCGGGGCAAGAAGGATCGCCCGAGCCCGGTTCAGGCGCGCGCGGAGACACTGGGTCTGCTCACCCGGCATCCGATAAGTCTGCGCGACGAGACCGCGCAAAAGGAGTTCGCGGCACTCGAGGCAGATGTGGCGATCGTGGTGGCCTATGGTCTTATCCTGCCGCCCGCTGTGCTTTCTGCGCCAAAGCATGGATGTCTTAATGTGCACGCAAGTCTGTTACCGCGCTGGCGCGGCGCGGCGCCCATTCATCGGGCGATCATGGCGGGAGACACGCAGACAGGCGTTTGCATCATGCGGATGGAAGAGGGGTTGGATACCGGGCCAGTGCTCTTGCGGCGCACCACCCCGATCGGGGCAGAGGAAACAACCGGTCAATTGCACGACCGTTTGTCCGATATGGGCGCCGAAGCGGCGGTGGAAGCGCTTGAACGCCTCGATGACCTTATCGCGGAGCCACAGGACACTGATGGGGTCACCTATGCCTCCAAGATCGACAAAGGCGAGGCGGAAATTGATTGGACACAACGCGCGGCGGACATCGACCGTCAGATCCGCGGGCTGTCTCCATTTCCGGGTGCCTGGACAATGTATCTGGGCGACCGCATCAAGCTTCTGGGGTCAACACTGGCGGATGGTCACGGTGAGCCAGGTGAGGTCCTTGACGATACGCTTACCGTTGCCTGTGGGACTGGGGCGGTTCGGGTCACACGCGCGCAGCGTGCCGGACGCGGGCCACAGGACACGGCTGAGTTTCTGCGCGGCGTGCGGATCACAGCCGGGGATCGGTTCTGAAACTGGCTTGCTTCGCGGACATCGTACCCACACATTAGGCGGGCAACCGCAGGAGGCGCATCGTGTTTCTACAACTCTTCGGGACCGTGGTTATTGCCGGAATCGTCGGCTATGCCAGCGAGCGCACGGGCTTCACCCGTAACGGGATCATCCCGTCGATCATTATCTGTGTTGGCGGAGCATTCCTGTTTTACTTTCTGCGCATCATGTTCGGGATCGGATTTGGTAGCCCGGGCGTGGATGCCGTTCTGTCCTCGCTGGGCGCCTTGGTGATCGTGCCGACCCATTGGCGGAAAGGCGGTCGCTGATGGGGTTTCTTACCCTCATAATTGTGGGGGCGATCGCCGGATATCTGGCGACCCGTGCGCTGAACGTCGAAGCATCGCCATTAGTCACCGTCGCCATCGGTATCGCGGGCGCGTTGGTCGGCGGGTTTCTGCTACAGATCGTCTGGGGCGTGCTTGGACTTCTGGGCGGCGTGATCGGTGCCATTCTGGGGGCCGTCCTGCTGATCTGGATGTATCAGGTCCTCTCGGCGAGGAAGTGACGGCTTAGCGCGCCTCTCGACTTTTGAAGGGTGCCATTCCGGAGCGTGCCAGTTCATCTGCCCGCTCGTTTTCGGTGTGCCCGGCGTGACCTTTCACCCATTCCCATGTCACGTCGTGCCGCGCGGCAGCCTGATCCAGCCGTTGCCAAAGTTCGGCATTCTTGACCGGCTTCTTGGCCGCTGTTTTCCAACCATTTCGTTTCCAGCCGTGGATCCACTGGGTGACGCCATTTTTGACGTAGGTGCTGTCGGTGAAAATGGTGATGTGTGAGGCGCGGTCCAGTGTTTCCAGAGCGGTGATCGCGGCCAGCAATTCCATCTGATTGTTGGTCGTTTCAGCCTCGCCGCCCTGCAGTTCGCGTTCCTTGATCACGGCACCGTCTTTGCGCGCCTGTAGCAGAACCCCCCAGCCGCCCGGGCCCGGATTGCCGGAACACGCGCCATCGGTGAAGGCCACGAGCTCAGCCACGGGCAAGGATCGTAACCCAGGGGGCCAGTACGCCGTCGAGTCCGACCTCTTCACCGGTCTCGGATTCCCTCGGCGTCAGTCCTGCTGTGCGCAACAGATTATCCAACTCATCCTCGGTCACGTAGGTATAGCGACGCCCGAGCGGATCGCGTTTTTCGCCGGTGCCGGTCTTCATACCGATGTGGAACCATCCGCCGGGTTTCAGGGCCGTCGCCAGCGCCGCCAAGTGACGCGGCAGATCGGCACGGGGTGCATGCAACAGGCTGAAATGCGCCCAGATACCGTCATAGAGGTCCACACCGTCGATGTCGTCGAAGGTTGCAAGCTGCGCTGTCACGCCGGGCGCGTTCGCCGCCATTGTCACCATTTCAGGCGTCGCATCGGTGGCTGTGACGCGCAGACCGTCTGCGGCCATGCGCGCCGCGGCCCAGCCCGGTCCGCATCCCAGATCCAGCGCGTGCCCGCCGCGCGGCAGTCGGGCGATGAAATCTACGAGGGCCGGCAGGCGATCCAGATCCTCGGTCAAACCCGCATAGCGGTCCACTTCCTTGCCATAGACGCGCAGTGTTTCCCTATCGGCGGTCACAGGAACACCCCTATCGCAAGACAGACCAAAACCCCTGCCGTAATCATCAGTCGAAGCTGCATCCACCAAGGAGGGGCCGCGTCATTTTTCCAGAAAAACCAGTCCAGCAGGAGGATGCCCGCAAACACGAACATCATGAGAATGCCGGCCAGTTCTGCGCCGCCACCGTTTGTGAAGAAAACCCAAAGTGCGGGAATGACCGAAAGGATATAGCCAGATGCCGCCTGAGAGGGTTCAAGGCGAGCCGAAAAACCCCAGAGCACGCCCGACATGAAGCCAAGAATGATCGCTCCATAATGCAGGCCCATATAGGGCCCGACAAACCGGGGTCCCACGAGCCCGGTGGTCCACAAGGCCAAGTCAGGCGACAGAACCGTCGCTGCACTCCAAAGGAAAGGAAGAAGACCGGCAAGCGACAAAAGCAGTGGAGTTTTCGGTATCTGGTTCACAGTCAGTTTTTTGAAGAAGATGCTGGTGACACTTAACCCGGGTGTAGTGGCGCCGGAAGAGGCGTTCAAGTGAAACGAAAAAGGCGCCGCGAGATGCAGCGCCTTTCATCCATCATGCCGAAGAGCTTACTTGCCGGCAACCATGGCTTCGGGACGCTCATCCACTTGCTCACGCGGTGGCCGCCCAATGACGTCGCGCAGATCTTCGAGCTCGATAAAGTTATCGGCCTGACGGCGCAGATCATCCGAGATCATTGGCGGTTGGCTGCGAATGGTCGAGACGACCGAAACGCGAACGCCTTGCCGTTGAAGGCTTTCGACAAGGGGCCGAAAATCACCATCGCCGGAAAACAGCACAATATGGTCAACGCGAGGCGCCAGCTCCATGGCATCGACGGCCAGTTCGATGTCCATATTGCCTTTGACTTTCCGGCGCCCCTGACTGTCCGTATACTCCTTTGCTGGCTTGGTTACCATGGTGAACCCATTGTAGTTCAACCAGTCGACCAGTGGCCGGATCGGCGAATACTCGTCACTTTCCAGCAAGGCGGTGTAGTAGAAGGCTCGCAGCATCTTGCCCCGGCGCATGAACTCTGCCCGCAGAAGCTTGTAGTCGATATCGAAACCCAGTGACTTGGCAGCTGCGTACAGATTGGAGCCGTCGATGAACAGCGCAAGCCGTTCGTCTTTGTAAAACATAAAATGTCCTTCCAAATACAATCAATCTGCCGCGGTTAGATTTGAGAGTGGATTTTTCACACGGCAGTTTGGGTTCCGAACGTATTAGTTTAGTTTGTCGCGTGCAAGTGCTTTACAGGTGATAAAACGAAAGGCGTCAACGTTGCATGAGCTGGATTTTCTCATCGCGCTTGGGGGGAATGCCTCGCTCAATGGGCAGCCAGTGGAAAGTACGATAAATCAGGCAGTTGACCGGCTGAAACTGGAAGGCGCCAAGATCGACGCGCTTAGTCCGTTTTACCGCACACCGGCCTATCCGCCGGGCTCTGGTCCCGATTTTGTGAACGCGGCGGTTGCCGTTCGACTCGGTCGCTCACCGGTTGAGATGCTTGAACTCTTGCATGAGATTGAGGCCGATCTTGGCCGCAGGAGAATTATGCGCTGGGGCGAACGTACTCTCGACCTTGATCTGCTTGCAGCCGGTAGCACGATACTACCCGATTTGCAGACCTTTGAGCAGTGGCGCGCCCTGCCGACCTTAGATCAGCGCGAACAGGCACCCGATCGGCTTGTTCTGCCTCACCCAAGACTACAGGACCGGGCGTTTGTGCTTGTCCCGCTTTTTGATATCGCGCCCGATTGGCACCACCCCGTCCTGAACCGAAGCGTCGGGCAGATGTTGCACGACTTGCCTGAAGCCGAGCGGGCGGCGATTCTGCCGATGTAGGCTGTCGGGTTTCGCGCTTGCGTATGATGGGCATTGAGAGTATCACGCAGGCTTCTATCTAGGTTGTGAGTCATTTTTGGAGGATGCATGGCCCGTATCACGACAGAAGACTGCGTCGACAAGGTTCCCAACCGTTTTGATCTGGTCATGCTTGCCGCGCATCGCGCCAGAGAAATATCGACCGGGTCTCCAGTCACGGTGGACCGCGACAACGATAAGAATCCGGTCGTAGCCCTGCGTGAAATCGCAGAGGAAACGCAGCCCGCCGAAGACCTTCGGGAGCGTCTGATCGCGTCGAACCAGACACAGATCGAAGTCGACGAGCCGGAAGAGGATTCGATGGCGTTGCTGATGGGCGATGAAGTTGAAAAGCCTGTCGAGGACGACATGTCGGAAGAAAAACTGCTGCGCGCTCTTATGGAAGCGCAAGGGCAGGGTTAACATTTTTCGCTGATGTCCTCGCCTTCGTCGGTTCTTGGAAAAAGATGACTGGGCGTTTTTCGAAAATGACAGACACAGGGTCACTGCTGGTCGGTGCCTCGTATGGGGCCGCGCGTGATTGGTGCTGATACGCTGATCGAACTGGTGCGCGCCTATAATCCTCGCACAGACGAAACCCTGCTGCGGGACGCTTTCGCATTTGGTCGCCAGATGCATGAGGGTCAGTTCAGGCAATCAGGTGAGCCGTACTTTACACATCCGGTCGCCGTGGCGGCGATCCTGACCGAACAACGCTTGGATGACGCCACGATCGTGACAGCCCTGTTGCATGACACGATTGAGGACACCCGAGCGTCCTACGACGAGATTCGCGAACGGTTCGGCACGGATATCGCAGACCTCGTCGATGGCGTGACAAAGCTGACAAACCTTCAGCTCTCCAGCACGGAAACGCAGCAGGCCGAGAACTTTCGCAAGCTGTTCATGGCGATGTCCAAGGACATGCGCGTGGTTTTGGTGAAACTGGCCGACCGGCTGCACAATATGCGAACGATCCGCGCGATGAAGCCGGAAAAGCAACTTAAGAAGGCGCGGGAAACAATGGATATCTTCGCGCCTCTGGCATCCCGGATTGGTATGCAGGGTGTTCGTGAAGAGTTGGAGGATCTCGCCTTCCGGGTCATTAATCCGGAAGCGCGCGCCTCGATCATGCGGCGGTTTATCACTTTGCAGCGTGAAGCCGGCGATGTCATCGAACGGATCACGAACGACATGAGGCACGAACTGGATGCCGCCGGGATTGAGGCAGAGATCTTCGGTCGCGCCAAGAAACCCTATTCGATCTGGCGCAAGATGCAGGAAAAGAAGATGGCGTTCTCTCGGTTGAGCGACATCTACGGCTTCCGGATCATTACGGACACAAAAGAAGATTGCTACCGTGTCCTGGGGGTTATTCACGATCGCTGGCGCGCGGTGCCCGGACGGTTCAAGGACTACATCAGCCAACCAAAATCTAACGGTTACAGGTCGCTTCATACGACCGTGTCGGGGCGCGACGGTAAACTGGTCGAAGTGCAGATGCGTACCCGTGAAATGCACGAAGTGGCTGAAACCGGCGTCGCGGCGCATTGGTCCTATCGTGACGGCGTGCCATCCGCAAACCCGTTTGCAGGGGATCCCGCGCAATGGATTTCCCGGTTGTCCGAGCAATTCGACTCCGAGGACGATCACGATGAATTTCTCGAAGCTGTGAAGCTTGAGATGTATTCTGACCAGGTCTTTTGTTTTACACCCAAGGGCGATGTCGTAAAGCTGCCGCGCGGGGCAACACCGATCGATTTTGCCTTTGCCATTCACACCCGGATCGGAAGTGCATGTGTGGGTGCAAAGGTGGACGGGATGCGCGTGCCGCTTTGGACACGCGTCAAGAACGGGCAGTCGGTGGAGATCATTACAGCGGACGGTCAGCAACCCCAGACCACCTGGCTTGATATTGCGACGACAGGCAAAGCGCGCACCGCAATCCGCAGGGCGTTGAGGGAAATTGACAGAGATCGCTTTGTACGACTGGGGCGAGAACTGGCGCGCGCCGCTTTCGAGCATCATGGCAAGAAACCCACGGATAAGGCACTTGATCGCGCGGCCAAGACTCTAAGGATCAAGAACAGGACCGAATTGTTGGCGCAAATGGGAAGCGCGGAGCTCACGGCGCAGCAGGTTCTGAACGCCGTTTACCCGGATTTATCTCCGGCCCGGAGCACTGAAATCGACTGGGAAAGAGCCGTCATCGGGTTGGCACCGGACCAGCGCTTTGATCGGGCACCCTGTTGCCAACCTCTACCCGGTGAGCGGATCGTCGGTATAACGTATCGGGGCAGAGGGGTTGTCGTTCACGCGATCGATTGCGATTCGCTTCAGGCTTTTGAGGATCAACCGGAACGTTGGCTTGATCTGCGCTGGCATGATGGAACCCACCCCGCGGTTTACGTCGCCACCCTCAACGTCACGATTGGGAACGATGCTGGTGTGCTGGGGCGTATTTGCACATTGATCGGAGAGCAGAACGCCAATATTTCCAATTTGAGTTTTGTAGACAGAAAACCGGATTTCTTTCGGCTTTTGGTCGATGTCGAATTGCGCGATGCGGAGCATCTGCACGGATTAATCTCTGTGTTGGATGCAGAAAGTGATGTGGCCGCTGTTGAGCGACATCGCGAACCGGATCTTGCAAAGGCTGGCACGCCAGAGCCCCATCCAGCCTAGGAGCGGCCCCGCGTGGTGTTCAAACGGCGAGACAGATTGCCCTGGTGGAAGGCGACGCGGCAATTCGTGTGGCCCAAAGGCGGCTGGGCGCGCGCGTTTTACTATGTGCGGCATCGCGTGCGGCGGTTGCCTGATCCGCCGCATCGCATCGCGCGCGGTATCTTCGCGGGGGTTTTCGTCAGCTTCTCACCGCTTTTCGGTCTTCATTTTGTGTATGCCGCGCTGATTGCCTGGCTCATGCGCGCCAATATGGTTGCCGCGTTGCTCTCCACCTTCTTCGGAAATCCGGTGACTTTCGTTCCGATCGCCGCAGCGTCGCTGCAAACCGGCTACTGGTTGTTGGGGATGCGCAACATGCCGGATTTTGAGGAACACGGCACGTTGGGCAGCAAGTTCGTAGCCGCCTGGCAGGATCTCAAAAACAATGTTGCCGCGCTGTTTACGGATGCCACGGCCGACTGGACAGATCTCAGGATCTTCTATGACGAGGTGTATTTCCCATACTTTATAGGCGGTATCCTTCCCGGTATTCTGTGCGGCCTTGTGGCCTATTACGTCTCCCTTCCCGTGATTGAGGCCTATCAAAACCGGCGCAAGGGACGGCTCAAAGCCAAGATAGAAGCCTTCAAGGAAAAGGCCGCCGCGAAGTCGGCCGCCAAATCAGCCGCGAAGAGAAATACTGCCAACAAGGCTGACGTGCCCGGTAATCCGCGCTAGGTCATGCCCACGAACGGATGCATTCGGAAGGACGCGCCATGACAGATCATAAGACATTGCGACTGGGCGTGAACATTGATCACGTTGCGACAGTCCGTAACGCCCGTGGCGGCGGCAACCCGGACCCGGTGCGTGCGGCCAAGCTGGCAGAAGAGGCCGGTGCAGATGGCATAACAGCGCATTTGCGGGAAGACCGTCGGCATATCTCTGATCGCGATATAGAGGCCCTGGTCGAAGCGCTTGAGGTGCCGCACAAATAAGAGAAGGCCGCAACAAAGAAAATGCAGGAAAAAGCCTTGCGTCACAAACCGCATGCCGTGTGTCTTGTCCCCGAAAAACGTGAGGAACGGACAACCGAAGGCGGGCTGGAAGTGGCGCGTGAGGAAAACCGGCTGGCACATTTCATTGCGCCGCTGAGAGACGTGGGGTGCCGGGTGTCCATCTTCATTGCGGCAGATGCCCGTCAGATAAAGGCGGCGCATCGCATCGGAGCACAGGTGATCGAACTGCATACGGGAGCTTATTGCGACGCGCATTCCGAAGGGCGCTTCGACGCGCGCGATTCAGAGATGCAGGCCCTGCGAGAGATGTCCGCTTATGCGCATTCGCTGGGCCTTGAGGTGCATGCGGGCCATGGCTTGAGCTATGACACGGTTGCACCGATCGCCGCGTTGCGGGAAGTGCGAGAACTGAACATCGGTCATTTTCTGATTGGCGAGTCCATATTCCGCGGTCTTTCCCCGGCCATTTCCGAGATGCGGCGGATCATGGACGAGGCGCGCACGGGCGCTTTGCAGTCCACCGGTTGATCATCACGACATCGCGCCGTGAGTCGTAGAACAACACTTCGTCAAGTCGCCATTTCGGTTTTAGCGCTCCTTGCCATGATGTGGGCGATCTGGGTGCTGGAGAGTGCGCGTGCAGGTCTTGGCTATGAAAGGTTGAGCGTCGGACAGACGCCGGTCACCCGGATCAGCGACGGTCGTGATGGGCCGGTGGTCGTTATGGCGCACGGTTTTGCCGGTTCACAACAGATGATGCTGGGCTATGCCGATCATTTGGCGCGCGCGGGATACACGGTGTTTACCTTTGATTTTGAAGGTCATGGACGCAATACCGTACCGATGTCCGGCGACGTGACGGCAGAAGATGGGACAACCCGCCTTTTGGTCGACCAGACTTTGTCGGTTGTCGATTCGGTGCGCGACCCGAACGCTCCTGTGGCGCTTATCGGGCATTCAATGGCGACGGATATCCTGGTGCGCGCGGCACTGGAACGGCCGGACACGGGCCCACTGGTTCTGCTGGCGACATTTTCCGGTGCTGTGACACCCGAGGCGCCGGACAACATGTTGATGATCACCGGCGCATGGGAGCCCCGTTTGCAGGGCTTTGCCGCCGATGCGGTTGCCCAGGCGGCGCCGGGTGTAACACGGGAAGCGATCGTGGCTCCCGCCGTTGAGCATGTTGCGATCCTGCATTCCCGTGCGGGCCGCATGGCGGCACTGGACTGGCTGGACCGCTTCTATGACCGCGAGTCGGACGTGAAAGTGCCCCAGACCGGTTGGGCGCTATTGGTCCTTCTTGCGTCGATCACGGTACTGTTTGCGCCGGTGGCGCGGGCTTTTGCGTTAAGGATCGACCGCAGTCCGGCGCTCACACGGCGTGGTTTCGGGCTTGCCGTCGCTGTGCCGGCACTCGGCGCACCTTTGATTGCCTGGCCCTTGGAAACAAGTGTGCTGCCAGTTCTTGTCGCGGATTACCTTGCTGTTCACTTGCTGATTTACGGACTTTTGCAAGGGGTTATTCAGTGGCGATTGCGCGGTCGCCCTCGTTTGCCCAACCTACTGGGGACGGCTCTTTTGGGGATTTGGACAATTGGCCTCTTTGGCTTCGTTCTCGACAGATACGGCGCAAATTTCTGGCCCACACCGGAACGTTTCGGGATTATCGCGGCGCTGGCGATCGGCGCGGTGCCGTTTATGTTGTCCGACAGTTGGCTGGTTTACGGCGCGCGCTTTTGGCGTCGGGTCGCCGCGCGTGCGGGTTTTCTTGCGTCATTGGCGCTTGCGGTGGCCATCGATTTCGAGGGTTTGTTTTTCATCTTGTTGATCGCACCCGTTATTGTTCTTTTTTACTTGAGCATCGGGTCTATGGGGCGCGCCGCCTCGCAAAGGTTTGGCCCTATGTCGGCAGGGCTGTCGCTTGGTCTGGCGCTGGCCTGGGCGCTGGGCGTCAGCTTCCCTTTGTTTTCAGCGTGAAAGAGGTGTCATGATCCTTGGAGTCGGAACCGACCTTGCCAACATCGAACGTATTGCCGGTACGCTGGAACGTTTCGGCGACCGATTTCGGCACCGTGTCTTCACCGAAACAGAGCAAGCGAAGGCCGAAAGCCGCGCTGATGTTGCAGGGACCTATGCCAAACGCTGGGCTGCGAAAGAGGCGTGTTCAAAGGCGTTGGGCACCGGCTTGCGGATGGGGATCGCCTGGAAGGACATGGCTGTGAGCAACCTAGAGACCGGACAACCGGTTATGGAGGTCACCGGTTGGGCGGCAGAGCGGCTCTCCGAGATGACGCCAGACGGATACGAGACGATTATACATGTCAGCCTCACGGACGATCATCCCTGGGCGCAGGCCTTCGTTGTGATCGAGGCCCGGGCACTTGGCACCCATTCACAATCTGCTCCATTGCGGCAACGGCGTGAAATGTAGATGCCACGCGGCTTGACAGCCGCCCTGCACCCCCGCATGTAGCGCCAAGGTTAGCGGAGGCGCGCATGGCTGAAGACGCCAAGAAATCCAACGCCATTTGGGAAACGATCAAGACTGTTTTCTGGGCGCTGGTGATTGCCGGGATTTTTCGGACAGTGCTGTTTCAGCCGTTCTGGATCCCGTCAGGATCGATGAAAGACACGCTTCTAATCGGTGACTTTCTGTTCGTCAATAAACTGGCCTACGGATATTCGTTTGCCTCTTGTCCGAACATTCGCCTGGGTGGACTAAACCTGGATGCTCAGAAGATCTGTGGTTTTCTGGACCGCGACAATACCCGCCTTTTCGGGTCGGAGCCGGAACAGGGTGATATCGTCGTGTTCCGTCATCCGGTGAACGGCACGGATTACATCAAGCGTGTCGTCGGTATGCCCGGGGACAGAGTGCAGATGATCAACGGGGTGCTGCATCTGAACGGTCAGGCCGTTGCTTTGGAGGACGCCGGAGTTTTTGAGGAAACCTTCGCGCCTCAGGGACCGTTGCGGCGCACGCCACGATGTGAAAGCGGGGTCGCCGGATTGGGAGGGGCATGCCAGAAATCGCGCCAGATCGAGACGCTGCCAAATGGTCACGCTCACAACATTCTTAACATCACGCGTCAGGGATCAGACAATACTGGCGTTTATGTTGTTCCGGAAGGACACTACTTTTTCATGGGCGATAACAGAGATAATTCCCAGGACAGCCGTGCGCGCGTGACGGCGCAAGGGGTGGGCTTTGTTCCATTTGAAAATCTAATTGGTCGTGCGGACAGAGTCATTTTTTCCTCCGCGGGTTCGTCCATGCTGTTTTTCTGGACATGGCGCGGGGACCGTTTTTTCCGCAAGCTGCTATGAGCAATAGATGCTGGGCTGATCGCGTATGAAGCGCTCCGCTGATCTGGCCGCTTTCGAGGCACGGCTCGGCTACCGGTTTGAGAGGCTAGAATACCTGATCCTCGCGTTGACCCATGGGTCACGCGGAGGCGCACAGGGGGATGACAACCAGCGGCTGGAGTTTTTGGGGGACCGTGTTCTAGGACTGATCATCGCAGAGGCTTTGGTGGAGCGGGATGAAAGTGCGCGCGAGGGCCAGCTTGCACCGCGGTTCAACGCGCTTGTCCGCAAAGAAGCCTGCGCAGATGTCGCGCGCGCGCTTGATCTGGGAGCGGTTCTGAAACTGGGCCGCTCAGAGATGAAGTCGGGCGGTCGACGCAAACTTGCCTTGCTCGGGGATGCAATGGAGGCCGTGATCGCCGCCGTTTACACCGACGCGGGCTTCTCGGCGGCCCGCGAGGTTGTCCTGCGCCATTGGGCGCGTCTCATCGATACAGTCGATCAGGATGCGCGCGATCCGAAAACGGCGCTGCAGGAATGGGCTCAGGCCGGGGGGTTGCCGCCACCGGATTACAATGAGATCGCCCGCACTGGCCCGGATCATGCGCCGGTCTTCACGATTGAAGCGCGGCTGTTGGATGGAAGGCGAGCCGAAGCGACAGCGGGGTCGAAGCGTAAAGCCGAGCAGGCCGCCGCAGAGGCTCTGTTGCAGGCTGTGAATGTTAAGGCCGAAAGTTAAAGATCTACCGTTGTACGTTCTTTGGGCAATCTCAAATCAGAATACAACCATTGATAGCCAATGAGCAGATTGCACGGGATCCGAACAGAGCGGCGCTCGGATCCTCAGAACGCTAAACTTCAGAACTGACAGTCATCGACATAGGCATTGGAATGGTTTTCAAGAGCCGTACCGATGGTCTTGTTCGTGAAAACATCACCTTCCTTGATCACCTCCCGGACATAAATGTTCTGAATTGGGTGGTGGTTTTGATCAAAGGCGAAATCACCGCGTGTGCTGTCAAAGTCTGCTGTTTTCAACGCCTCTCGAAAGGCATCCTGATCGCTGACATCGGCAACTTTCATGGCTGAAAGAAGTAGATTGGCGGTATCGTAGCCCTGACTGGCGTAGAGAGATGGCAGGCGTCCGTATTCAGCCTCGAAAGCTGCCACGAAAACTTGGTTTGCCTCGTTATCGAGGTCTTTGTTCCATTGACTCGTGTTTCTGACCCCCAAGGCCGCATCCCCGACGGCCTGCAGGATCCCCTGGTCAAAACTGAAGGCCGGGCCGACGATCGGCAAATCGACACCGCTTCCTGCGTATTGCTTCAGAAATGAGATCCCCATACCGCCGGGCAAGAAAAAGAAGACGCTATCCGCTCCGGAGGCCCGGATCTGCGCAATTTCGGCGGCGTAGTCTGTTTGACCAAGCTGCGTGTAAATCTCTCCGGCCAGTTCTCCGTCATAGACCCGTTTGTATCCGGTCAAAGCGTCCTGCCCGGCGGGATAGTTGGGGGCAAGGATGAAGGTGTTCTCATATCCGGCCGAGTTTGCATACCCGCCCGCAGCCTCGTGCAGATTGTCATTCTGCCAGGCCACGTTGAAGTAATTCGGGTGGCATCCCTTTCCTGCGAGGGCAGACGGTCCGGCATTCGGTGACAGATAGAACTTTCCTTGCGCCGTTGCAGCCGGCACGACCGCCATTGCCAGATTTGAGAAAATGATGCCCGTCATGACGTCAACTTTCTCGGCCTGGATCATCTTGTCGGCCAGCGTGACGGCGATATCAGGTTTGCGTTGATCATCCTCCACAACCAGCGTCAGGTGATCGCTCGCCTCGGCCAGTTTGACAGCAAGCATGAAGCCATCGCGCACGTCGATGCCCAGACTCGCGCCCCCGCCGGACAAGGTGGTGATCATGCCGACTTTCACATCCGACATGTTATCATGCGCCGTCATGGCGGACGCAGAGGCGCAGAGCATCGAGGCCGCCAGTAAGCTCTTAATTTTCATTCCTATTTCCTCTTTTTGCAAAGCACCCTGAGACTGGACTTGAACGGTCAGCCTAGAGCGTCAGGTGCCGGGCCCGTGCCCCGCGTTCGATCGCAGCGGCGTGCAACCGGTCAATCTCTAGTTCATAGCGCATGTCCTCCAGCATCCGCAGCTCCGGCTGATCCAGCTTGCCGTCTGCGGCGGCTACGTCACAGGCCAGGGCATAGGCGGTTTCCCAAAGCCGTTCAGGCAGATTGTCGCGAACGAGGCCAAACAGCGCATCCAGGCCGTCTTCTTCACTGATCAGGTCAAACACCATCTGGACGATGAGCTTGATGCGATCCACGTCGTAGGTTCCGAATACGGGAAGGTTGTTGACCGCGTTTTCCATTTTGACGAGCTCGGCCGTTCTGATGTTTTCGTCCGATATCGAAACGATCACCATGACGGCGATCAGACAGTCCTGAGGGCTGAGAGGATGAGGAGGTTGGTCTGGCATTTGGTGTCCTACACGCACGTCTTTGACCGTGAGAATATTGACTGTGCGAAGCCTCGGCAATAGGTAGCGGTGCAATCAAAAATCCCGCCCGGAGCGTAAGATGACCGATAGTCTAGATGCCGCGATGAGCTCGAAAGCCTGGCCTTTCGAAGAGGCGCGTCGCGTGCTCAAGCGCTACGAGAAGGCGCCGCCGGAAAAGGGCTATGTTCTCTTCGAAACAGGCTATGGTCCCTCGGGTTTGCCGCATATCGGGACATTCGGTGAAGTTCTGCGGACCACAATGGTGCGCCGGGCCTTCGAGCAGATCAGCGATATCCCGACAAAGCTGGTGTGTTTCTCCGATGACCTGGACGGGATGCGCAAGGTGCCGGGCAATGTCCCCAATCCCGAATTGCTGGAGCCGCACCTCCAGCGACCGCTGACCGACGTGCCTGATCCATTCGGCGAATACGAAAGCTTCGGTCATTACAACAACGCAATGCTGCGGCGTTTCCTCGATACGTTCGGATTTGAATACGAGTTTATCTCGGCCCGCGATTTCTATCGTTCCGGCCGCTTTGACGAGATCCTGCTGCGCTGCGTGGAACGCTATGATGCGCTGATGAAGATCATGCTCAAAAGCCTGCGCGAGGAACGCCAGCAGACCTATTCGATCTTCCTGCCGCTGCATCCGGAAACCGGTCGGGTGCTCTATGTCCCGATGAAGCACGTGGATGCCAGCGACGGCACCGTGACCTTTGACGACACCGAGGGACAGGAATGGACCGTTCCCGTGACCGGCGGCAACGTGAAGCTGCAGTGGAAGCCTGATTTTGGCGCCCGCTGGGCCGCGCTCGGTGTGGATTTCGAGATGTATGGCAAGGAACATGCCACCAACGAGAAAATCTACGATGCGATCTGCCGGGAACTCGGCGCGCGTCCGCCAGAGCATTTTTCTTATGAATTGTTCCTCGATGACCAGGGGCAGAAGATCTCCAAATCCTCCGGCAACGGGATCAGCATTGACGAATGGTTGACCTATGCGCCGACCGAAAGCCTGTCCTACTTCATGTACCAGAAGCCCAAGACGGCGAAGAGGCTCTATTTCGACGTGATCCCGCGTGCGGTGGACGAATATCACCAGCAATTGCGCGCCTATCCGGGTCAGGAGATCACGCAGCAAATCAACAACCCGGTGCATCACATCCACAACGGCGATGTGCCAGAAAGCCGGATGGTCGTGCCCTTTGCGATGCTGCTCAATCTGGCCTCGGTCGCCTCGGCAGAGGACAAGGCGCGGCTCTGGGGCTTCATCCAGCGTTATGCCCCCGATACCAGCCCCGAAAGCCACCCGGATCTCGACGCCGCTGTTGGCGGGGCGGTCAAGTATTTCAAGGATTTCGTGGCGCCCAATCGGGTCTATCGCGCCCCGACAGAGTCGGAACGGGAGGCGCTGACCGCGCTTCGCGATGCGCTGGCCGCCTATGACGGGCCGGTAGAGGACGAGGCGCTGCAATCTGTGGTGTATGCGGTCGGGCGCGACCGGTTCGACCCGCTGCGCGACTGGTTCAAAGCGCTCTACGAGGTGTTGCTGGGCGCCTCACAGGGGCCGCGTTTTGGCGGGTTCATCGCGCTCTACGGCATTGCGGAGACGATTGCGCTGATCGATGCCGCGCTCGCAGGGGAACTGGCGGCGGCCTAAACCCTGCAGATCCCGCGCACCTCGGCCCCGTCCCAGGGGATCACGATTTTCTCCGGCAACTCCAGCGCTTCCATGGGCAGGCCCTGCTGGAGCAGCTCTCTGAGGCGCGCGGTGCGCGGTGCCTCGGGGTCGAGCGCGGCACAGCAGACATATTCCTCGATGATGCTGGCCTGCTGTTCATAGGCAAAATCGAGAAAGTTCGTGTCGTTGTCCACGTCAAAGAGATAGGGATCGTCGTTCACGAAATGCTCGTTGGCGGCCCGCAGTGGGGGTAGCCGGTCTTGTCCCGGTTCTGCCATTGCCAGATATGCGCCATCTCATGGGCAAAGAGCATCGCCTCCATCAGGTACATCTGCTCGTCATAGTCCGGGAGGTAATCGGACAGGTACCAGTCCTGCGCGAAATACACCCGGTTGAAGAGGACAAAGGCGGCGGGGCTCACCGTCACGGTTTCGATCTTGGGCTCGGGGAAGATGCGTTCGCGGCAGGCGAGGCGCGGACGCTTCTGGCGGGTATAGGTCACCTCGCCCAGAATAGCCCCATCGACCAGCCGGATGCGGTCCACATCGAGGCTGCCCTCATTGATCTGATTGGCAAAGGCCGTCTCCCCCTCCGTCAGAGGCCGCGCACTGCAGGAAGCGAGAACGAGGATCGAAAGCAGGATCAGAAGCCGCATGTCCGGGACGTTAACAGCGTCTAACCGCCCCGTGTAGCGGCAATCCGGCGCGGGCCAGTCAAATCCGCGCGAACGTCAGGCGCTTGGAAGTGCGCGCCGCCAATAGTCGGCATGCATTTGCCATGACGGGTGGGTGAGAAAATGACTTGGAAACGCTCCGGGGGAGTGTTTCGCCTGCGAACGGGCGGAGCCCCGGATTGGATAAACGCTTCAGTCAGACGCTTGATTTGAAGTGCGCGCGCTCGACAGACCGCGGGGTGGCGATGCAACCGAATTTCGGGGCGCTTTATTCAGCCCAGTCTGGAGACCCCTTGACCGGTGCGCCGACGTCACCCCTTCTCCAGCCCGTCGCACCAAAGGTGCGCCGCCTATAGATGGCATGCCTTTGGCATGACGGGCGGTCACCCTCTCAGCGATTGCTAGCAATCGCCTGACGGGCAGCGGGCAATCGCGCTGCGGCCGCTATTCGCGCGTCAAGTATTCCCATAGGTGTTTTTTACTCTCTCCTCAGGAAACTCCAAATGGACTCAAAATGCGAAAACACAAGCGCAATGAGTGCACCGAGTATCATAAGGACAAGTCTCTCTCGATACTTTTGAAAAAAGCTCATCTTAGCTTGATAAAAAACACATCGCTCATCGACAAACCTACTCACCAATAACGCTAACACTCCAACAAAAACTATAGTTACTGGATACCAAGGTTTTTCATTCCCAATGGCAAGAAGATTCGCAACTATCAAGCTGCAAAATCCAAAGAAAACTATGATTGCTCCTGGGAAGACTACGTGATTGATCATCGCTCTGTGCACCGCTCTGTGAGCCGAGAGTCGATCCACAAGACTGAAAGCTAGTGCTTCAAATTCCAACCTGAACATAACCCTCGCTCCGAAATTCGATTTCATGTCCATGTCCACAATCGGATTTCGGAATACGTTTTCGTCATCTTCATGCTCGAAAACCTGAAGAACAAAAGGTGTTCTTATCATAGATTTGTGAGCCTTAAAATCATCTAACCCTACTAGAGTGTATCTTTCTTCATCAAAGTAATCACCAGTCGTTAAGCATATATTTGAATATCCACCAAAGACCTCTTCAATGATTGAAATAAACTGATCTGAATTGAGAGAGAAACTACCTAGCGGTAGTGTTTTATGCCCAGCATTTCGCTCGATCTTCTTAATCAAACATCCAACTCCTCCACGAAGCGGGCGTTCTCCTGGATGTATTGAAACCGCAGTTCCGGTTTCTTGCCCATGAGCTGCTCGACGAGGCCGGCAGTTTCGCCGGGTTCGTCCTCGTCAATGGTCACGCGGATCAACTTACGCGTGGCGGGGTCCATCGTGGTTTCTTTGAGATCCTTGGCGTCCATCTCTCCCAGACCCTTGAACCTTGACACATCGATCTTACCCTTCCCGCCGAGGCCCTTCTCCATCCACGCATCGCGCTCGACCTCGTCGAGGCAATAGACGCGCTTCGCCCCTTGGGTCAGGCGATAGAGTGGCGGGCAGGCGAGGTATAGATGCGCGGCATCGATCATCGGGCGCATCTGGGTGAAGAAGAACGTCATCAGCAGCGAGGCGATATGCGCGCCGTCCACATCGGCGTCGGTCATGATGATGACCTTGTCATAGCGCAGGTCATCAATCGAAAACCGCGTGCCGAGGCCGACGCCAAGCGCTTGGGTCAGATCCGAGATCTCCGCATTTGAGCCGAGTTTCGACGACGCCGCACCCAGAACGTTCAATATCTTGCCCCTGAGCGGCAGGAGCGCCTGCGTCTTGCGGTCCCGCGCCATCTTGGCCGAGCCGCCCGCGCTGTCGCCCTCAACAATAAACAGCTCGGTCCCGTCGCGGGCCTGCTGGGTGCAATCCACGAGTTTGCCGGGCAGGCGCAGCTTTTTCGTGGCGGATTTGCGGGCGGTCTCTTTCTCCTGCCGCCGGCGCTGACGCTCTTCGGCGCGCAGCACGAGGAAATCGAGGATCGCCCCGGCGGATTTCGTATCAGACGCGAGCCAGTTGTCGAAATGGTCGCGCACGGCGCCCTCGACCAGCTTCTGCGCCTCGGTCGTGGCGAGCCGGTCCTTGGTCTGGCCCACGAATTCCGGCTCGCGGATGAAACACGAGACCAGCGCGCAGCCGCCGGAAATCAGATCCTCCCGCGTGATCTGCGCGGCCTTGCGGTTATTGGCAAGCTCGCCATAGGCCTTGATCCCCTTGAGGATGGCGGCCCAGAAGCCCGCGACATGGGTGCCGCCCTCGGGCGTGGGCACCGTGTTGCAGTAGCTTTGCAGGAAGCCGTCGCGCGCGGGCGTCCAGTTGATCGCCCATTCCACCTTGCCCGGCTGGCCGAAACGTTCCTGAAAATCGACGGTGCCCGCGAAAGGCGCGTCGGCATAGGTCGACGCCTCGCCCAGAGTTTCGCGCAGGAAGTCCGAGAGACCGCCGGGGAAGTGAAACGTGGCCTCGGTCGGCGTCTCGCCATCCTCGATCTCGGAAATCCGGCGGATTTCAACGCCGG
>ERZ1740060.117-NODE-117-length-66527-cov-8.437929_pt1 | contig 66527 bp, 66 predicted proteins | sample MGYA00581743_ERZ1740060 | MGnify/ENA primary metagenome ERZ1740060 (study PRJEB43018, sample SAMN04849235) | marine metagenome | isolation source: floating plastic debris | place: Pacific Ocean | collected 2008-08-27 | study: EMG produced TPA metagenomics assembly... | reverse complement strand
ATCGTGAACGAATCCGTGGGGACCGAGCTCAAAACATCGAAGATGCAATCCATGCCTATGCCCAAGTCCTCGAAGAAATTTTGACCCCAGATGCCCACCCCGATGACTGCCGTCGTACCGCCCGCAGCCTTGCCAACCTCTATGCAGACCGTGATCGCTGGCCCGAGGCCCAAACTACCTACGGTACCGCTCTAGAAGCTGCTGAAATTCTCTACCAAGCCGCAATCTCCAAAGGTAGCCAGGAAGCAGAACTCAAAGAAACCAACGATCTTTATCGCCGCGCCGCCTACGCCTACGCCAAAGTCGGCGATCTCGAAACTGCCGTCGCCACCATCGAACAGGGCCGCGCCCGCAGCCTCAGCGAAACCCTCCAGCGGGACCGGGCCGATCTGGCAGCCATCCGCCAAATCAATTCCGAACTGGCAGATCGCTACCAAACTGCCGCCAACGCCATCAGCCAGCTAGAGTCCATCGAACGCCGCACGGGCATGATGCTCACTTCGACTCCGCTCAGTGAGCAGCCTCGGTACAGTGCCGAAGACTTTCGCAATCAGGCCACCCAAGCCCGCCAAGGTCTGCAAGATTGCCTCACCGAAATCCGTCAAATCCCCGGCTACGAATCCTTCCTCACCCTGCCCACCTTTGCCGACATCGCTGCTACCCGCCAACCCGACCAGCCCCTGATCTATCTACTCCACACCCCCAATGGTGGCCTTGCCCTGGTCCTTGCCCCTAGTTCCCTAGGCTCCGCCTGGGAACCGCCATCAGAGGCTCTGCTTCAAGGTAATGCGGCAGAGCCACCAACGGATGCTCCCAGCCAGAGGCCGGGAGCCAGAGCAGAGATAGAAATTACCCCGATCTGGCTCGATACCTTCACCGAAGCTGATCTGCGGGAGTGGCTCTATGGTCCCGCAGATGATCCTGAATTGGGGGGCTGGTTTGGAGCTTATCAGAACAGGGGCAGCGATCGCCCCACCTGGTTGGCCACCCTAGAGCACACCACCCAACACCTTTGGGAGCCGGTCATGGCCCCAATCCTCAAGCACATTCAAAATTTCTCTGCCGCCACGCTTATCCCCACTGGCCTCTTCAGCTTCCTACCCCTCCACGCCGCCTGGACTCCAGACCCCAGCGGCAAGCGCCGCTACGCCTGCGATTTTATTCAATTCACCTACGCCCCCAACGCCCTCTCCCTGAAAGCTGCCCGCGCCATAGGCAACCAAACCCCAGCCACTTCTCTCTTGGCTATCAACGACCCCCAACCCACCAACGCCAGCGATTTGCCCAGCTCTAGCTATGAAATCGCCAACGCCATTGTCTCCTTCCACAGTAAAGGCAATTGGAAGATCATCCAGAACGAAAACGCCACCCCTACAGCCGTTCTAGAAGCCCTACCCAACCACACCGTCGCCCACTTCTCCTGCCACGGTTCTGCCAACTTCCAGCAGCCCCTCGATAGCGGCCTACTGATGGCCAACGACGAAATCCTCAGCCTGCGCGACCTCCTCGACCTCAAACTCAAAGGTCTCCGCCTCGCCGTCCTCTCCGCCTGCGAAACCGGCATCCCCGGCACCGACCTCCCCGATGAAGTGATTAGCCTGCCCACCGGGCTGCTCCAAGCCGGGGCCGCAGGCGTCGTCTCCTCCCTCTGGTCCGTTGCCGACCTTAGCACCATGCTTCTGCTCAGTCGCTTCTACCAACTTTGGCGCACCGACGGCCTCGAACCACCCGAAGTCCTACGCCAAGCCCAACTGTGGCTACGCGACAGTACCGGCCCCGAACTGGCTGCTCACTTAAGAAAGTGCCATCCTGTTCAAGCACAGGATTCAAATTCTGAACTTGCTGCAAGTATTGAAAGATTTGAGCATTCCTCAAAACAATATCCCCTCGCCCATCCTTTCCATTGGGCCGCTTTTACCTATACCGGGGTGTAGTGGCCAGACCCTATTTCCATACGATCGCCACTCAGGGCATGCTACCGGTGAGTACAACTTCCCCAGCTAAGGCAAACCGTGAGCGCAGCAGAGCCCCCCATGCCAGCCCAGGTCGCACCTCTGGTCGAGCAAATCGACCAGCTAGAGGCCCCTGAAGTTGCAGCCCAGCGTGCAGACCTGTGCCAACAGGTGCTACAGCAAATTTCTTCGCGTACCCATCCAGAGCTTTGGGGCGATATGCAAAAGCTGCTGGCGCACAGTTTGGCTCAAATGCCCGAGGGGAATCGCGCCGACAATATTGAGCAGGAGATCGCCGCTTACCAGCAAGCTCTGACCATCTTCACCCAAGCCACCTACCCCGAAGATTGGGCCATTATTCAGTACGAAGTCGCGCGGCTATACAGAGCGCGTCTGCACGGAGATAAAGTCAACAATATTGGGCAAGCGATCCAAATTTACCAGGCCATTCTTACCCTCCATACAGAGGCCACAGCCCCGCAAAAGTGGGCCTTGGTTCAATATCAATTGGGCGCAAGCTATTACGACCGCTATGGCAATAGCCTGGTGAGCAAGCCGACTGCGACTGACGATATTGACCTGACCATTACCGCCTATAAAAGCGTTCTGAGGGTTTATACCCGCGATCGCTTTCCCGACAAATGGGGGGCGCTCCAACACGACTTGAGCACTGCTTACCTATTGCGTTCCCAAGGGGACACAATTGAGAATGCCAACCAGGCGATCGCCTGCTGTGAAAAGGCTCTAACGGTCAGAACCCGTGCCGTGGACCCAGAGGATTGGGCCACGACCCAAAAAGTGCTGGCAGCCGCCCACCAAGCCCGTAGTTTGTCCGTCCATACAGAGGATTTAGAAACGGCGATTCGTCTGTATCAAGAGACCCTTGAGGTGTTTGACCCGGTAACGTCACCGTGGGACTGGGCCTTGGTTCAGCACCAACTAGGGCGGCTCTATTTTCAGCGCCAACAGGGGGATAAAACCAAAAATCTAGAACAGGCGATCGCTGCGTTTGAGCAGGCCTTAACGGTCAGAACCCGCTCAGAAAACGCCCATGCGTGGGCGAATACCCAAACCTACTTAGCCAATGCCCATGTGTTCCGCATTCGCGGGGTGCGGGCCGATAACATAGAGACCGCGATCGCCCTCTATGCAGCCGTTTTAGCGATTCCTCTCCGTACCGCCTACCCAAAACAATGGGCCAGAACTCAACATTATTTGTCCGCCGCATATCTAGAGCGAATTCGCGGGGAGCGGGCGGAAAATATTGAGCGGGCTATTGCCGCCTGTGAGCGCGCTCTAACGGTCAGAACCCGTTCAGCGGACCCTGGAGAGTGGGCTCTGACCCAAACGAATTTGGCACAAGCCTACCGGTTACGCATTCAGGGCGATCAAGCCAACAACGTCGAAACGGCGATCTCCCTCTATGAGGACACCCTAACCGTCTATACCCGTGCTTTCCGCCCCGCAAAATGGGCGGAGAGACAAGACCGCTTGGCCAGTGCCTACCTGGTCAGAATTCGGGGTGATCGGGTCGATAACATCGAGCGAGCAATCGCCGGTTATACCAATGCTCTGGAGGTCTATACCCGTGACGATTTCCCGATTGCCTGGGCCAATGGCCAAGCTAATTTATCACTGGCCTATCTGGTCAGAGTTCGGGGTGATCGGGCCGATAATCTTGAGCAAGCCATTGCTGCCAGTCAACACGCCCTAACGGCGCTGACCCATGAAGTCTTTCCAGAGTTATGGACTAAGACACAACTCACTTTGGCGATGGCCTATTGTGATCGCCTGCGGGACAGTAAGGCCGAGAATCTAGAACGGGCGATCGCCATCCATGAACAGACCCTAACGTTCAGGACCCGCGAGGCCCATCCCATCCAGTGGGCAAGTACACAATATGCTTTAGCCATTGTCTACACCGCCCGCCTAAAGGGCGATCGGGTTGATAATTTCGAGCGGGCCATTCGCGCCTACGAGGCTACCTTAACCGTGCGAACCCGCAAGGCTTTTCCCAAACAATGGGCCGCAATCCAAAATGCCCTGGGCAATGCCTATCTCAAGCGCGCCCAGTGGGATGTTTCAGAAGGGCAAAAACACGACAGCGCTGAGGATTTTGAACGGGCCATTGCGGCGTATCAGCAGGGCTTAGCGGTACGAACCCGTGAGGCCTTTCCTCGAGCTTGGGCCATGACTCAACATAATCTGGCCGTAATCTACGATCTCCGTTTGCGCGGTGATCGCAGGGAGAATATTGCGCAAGCCATTGCCTGCTACGAAAACGCATTAGCCGTACTCACTCCCGATGGTGACCCTAACAGTTACCGCCTTGCTGCTCGCCACCTGGCGAATCTCTACGCTGATAGGGGGCAATGGTCTCAGGCTCAAACCCATTACCGGACTGCTCTGACCGCCGCTGAGACCCTCTACCAGGAGTCGCTTTCTCTAGAGAGTGAAACTACCGAACTCTTTGAAACCAATGACCTTTACCGTCGCGCCACCTATGCCCAGGCCAAGGTGGGTGACTTACAAACCGCGATTTTCACCTTGGAACAAGGTCGCGCCCGGAGGCTAAGTGAAACGCTGCAGCGTGATCGAGCCGATCTGACGGCAATTCGTCGCCTTAATCCTGAGCTGAGCGATCGTTACGAAACCGCCGCTGCCACCCTCCGCCAACTCGAATCTGCTGAACGCCGCAGTCCCGAAGCCCTTCAGGCTGATTTCTTCACAAATTCCCCTGCTGCCGAGCAGCGTCTACCCGCCCAGAGCCCCCAAGATTTGCGCCAGCAGATTATTGACGCCCGCCAAACACTCCAAGCATGCCTGACTGAAATTCGCCAATTGCCAGGCCATGAGACCTTTCTCACCCTGCCGACCTTTGGCGATATTGCTGCTACCCTTCAACCCGATCAACCCCTGATCTATTTGCTCGCTACTCCCAACGGCAGCCTTGCTTTGGTGATGTTGAAGCCCTCCTCCTCACAGAATAAGGCGCACCAGAATTTGGAACTCCCCCTGCCCAATAGACAAAGGGCTGGGGAAGAGGGCCACCCAGCGGTTGAAATCACGCCAATTTGGCTCGATCAGGTCATTGAGGCTGAGCTCCATGAATGGCTTTATGGGCCTGACCGTGATCCAAAACTGGGCGGTTGGTTCGGGGCCTATGAAAACAGTGCTGGAGATCGCGCCGCTTGGCTAAAGACGCTGCATCACACCACCCAAAAGCTTTGGGAGCCGGTGATGGCCAAGATTGTTGCCCACCTCAGCCGAACTGAAATTCAAAATCTCACAGCAGCATTGATTCCCACAGGCCTCTTTGGTTTCTTCCCCTTGCACGCAGCTTGGACTCAAGATATTTCTGGCAACCGACACACCGCCTGCGACACCATCACGTTTACCTACGCGCCCAACGCCCTATCCCTGCAAGCGGCCCGCACCATCGCTGCTCATACCCCAGCCACGTCTCTTCTGGCCATCAACGACCCCCAACCCACCCAAGCCGATCCATTGCCCAGTTCCGGTTACGAAACCGCCAGCGCCATTGCCAACTTCCCCGGCAAAGGCAACTGGCAACTCTGCCAACATGAAAACGCTACCGCTGCGGCTGTTCTGGAAGCCCTGCCCAACCACGCGGTTGTCCACTTTTCTGGCCACGGCACTGCCAACGTTGATCATCCCCTCGATAGCGGGCTGCTGATGGCTAACGACGTAATCCTGAGCTTGCTTGACCTGCTCGATCTAAGGCTGAAAGGACTGCGCCTTGCCGTCCTTTCAGCTTGCGAAACGGGCATTCCTTCACGAGATCTGTTGGATGAGGTGATCAGTCTATCGACTGGCCTGCTTCAAGCTGGGGCCGCTGGCGTGGTGTCCTCCCTTTGGCCTGTTGCTGAACTCAGTACGATGCTGATGGTTAAGCGCTTCTACGACCTCTGGCGCAGCGACGGTCTCGAACCGGCCCAAGCCCTGCACCAAGCCCAACTGTGGCTGCGTGATAGCACCGGCCCCGAACTGGCTCCCTACCTGCAACCATCCCACCCTGACCTGGCCACCAAATTCGCCCAAGCCCCCGACAAACGTCCCTTCGCCCATCCTTTTTATTGGGCCGCCTTTACCTATACCGGCGTTTAGCGCCAGTTTCTATCGGTGGGCATTTAGAACCCTGGTTTCTGGATGAAGATCCTCATGGTGCTGGGTCATTCAGCAGAAACCAGGGATCTGGCGTCGTGAGCCATGCATTATGGCAGTTCACCGGCCTGAATTCGCTGCCTCAACTGCTTCAACATTTGCCGAGTGCCCAGTCGCAGGGCCTGAGTGATCAATCCGGGAATCAATGTGCTGATGGGCCAATCAGGAAACACCCCACTCTCATTCACCGCCGCATAGCCGTCTCCCCGTAATTGCTGAATTGTCAGCGTGCCTTCGTCGTAGATCCAGACCTCCGGCACCCCTAATGCCCCATAGGTTTCTAAGGTGGTCTTAGAGGTGACATCTGCCTCGATCGCTAAATCCGGGGGGGGATCAGTCTCCATATTAAGTCGCGTCACAGACCGCACCCGCTCCGCATTCTGAATGTAGAAACAGGTATCCGGCTCCAAACCAGCCTGCTTTGGCTTCTTAAATGTCGTCGATCCAAAATCTTCCCAGTCCCGATCTTGCCCATCCAAAATCGCCTTCACAATATCGGCAATGATCCGATGGGGACGTTCATGGGCGGGTAAAGGCGACATAATTTCCAAAGATCCCCGGCAATAGTTGATGCGTGGAATGCGACGGGCTTCCCCCAAATCAACCAATAACGCTTCATACTGCTCCCAACTCACCTCTGGAATCAGCAAGTGACTACCGGGAGAGAGGTCAATGGTTTTGATCGGAATTTTGACCAGGTTCAGTAGCGTCATTTGAGAAGGCTTCCAGCTCTGGTACTAAACTGCCTTGATTGTAGGTTTTCCGCTTCGGAGGTGCGAACACTGTCTGTATACACTAGAGCCAAGTCAATTGAGTTGCGGCCCTATGATGCCTGAACCCAGCGAGAATCTTGACCCAATTGAACCCAAGCCAGATACGACAACCCAGCCCGATGATGGTGATGACTTTGCTGAATTGGGCGGTCTGTTAACGCCAAAGGGTGTGCCTGCTACAGGCGGCTTCCAGTCCTTGGCCGGTAATCCTGGTGTGGTGGTAAAGGGAGATCGCTTTGTCTGCCCCGTCCCTGGCTGTTCCGTCGATTGGTATCGTACCCGTGTCGGTCAATCGCCGCCGCTCTGCGAAGAGCACGGGCTGGTGCTCGTGCCTGAGGCTTCGCAGCCGTGACCACCGCCAAGTTTTTAGAAGGCATTGGCGGCGGTCTCGCCGATCGCTGGCTAGCCACCCTGTTTACTCCCGCCTTTGTGTTTTGGTTGGGAGGTGGAGCAGCAGCCTTGCAAAGGTGGGGCTGGCAAAAGATTTCTGGTGAATTTACAACCCTAGAAGACCCCCTACAGATCGCGGTGCTGGTGCTGGCCTTGCTGGGGGTGGCCGCATCCGGGTATGGGGTGCAGCAGTTTGACTTCACTATCCTGCGCTTGTTAGAAGGCTACTGGCCCAACTGGTGTCGCCCGTTGCACCGATGGTTGCTCAAAGGCCAAAAGCGACGCTTTCATCAAATCGACCAACAGCTCCAAGATTTGAGCCGCAAGGGTTTAGCGACCCCCGACGACCGTCAAGCCTATATCCAAGCAGACTTAGACCTGTCGAACTTTCCAGCCCGCAGCGATCGCCTCATGCCCACTCGCCTTGGCAATATCCTTCGCGCTGCTGAAGATCGCTCTGGCGAAAAGTATGGGCTGGATGCAGTGATCTGCTGGCCTCGGTTTTGGCTGGTGCTACCCGATGGGGTCAAAACTGAGTTGTCTGAGGCCCGCAATGCCCTCAACCTGACGGCCCGCATTTACCTGTGGAGCCTGCTGTTTTGTCTATGGGGTCCAGGGTTTCAGGTGTGGTGGCCCTTACCCTTAGGGATCATTGCCGCGCTATTAGCCCACCGCTGGATGCTGCGCACCGCTAGCGTGTACAGTAGCTTGCTCGAAGCCAGTTTTGACCTGCATCGTTTCAAGCTTTACGAAGCTCTGCACTGGCCGTTGCCTAAAAATCCTGCCGAGGAATTGCCATTGGGCAACGCTCTCACCGCCTACCTTTGGCATGGTTCTGACCAAGCCCTGCCCCAATTCACCTGGCCCAAATCCTCAAATGACCCATAACCGGTTTAGGGTCGCGGTGCAGGACCATCGATAGGATATTGGCAGACAGGGGCGAGATCGCAACGGCAGATCAAAGTACGCCCCTTAAACCAACACTTCCTTGAGTTGGTGCTGTTCCCAGAGATCTTGGTACAGACCGGGCTGGACCACGAGTTCAGCATGGGTACCGGCCTGAGAGATGCGGCCTTGGTCCATGACCAAAATGCGATCGGCCATGGCTGCTGCCCCCATCTGGTGGGAGATAAAGATGACGGTCTGGTGTTGGGTGCCCGTTTTCAGGTTTTGCAGAATTTGGGTGGCGGTTTGGTTATCCACGCTAGAGAGGGCGTCATCCAGCACCAATACGGGAGCATCCACCATTAAGGCCCGAGCCAAGGCAGTGCGCTGACGTTGCCCCCCTGAGAGGGTGATGCCCCGTTCCCCCACAATCGTGTCGTAGCGTTTTGGAAAATTCAGGATTTCAGGATGAATTTGGGCTTCCTTGGCGGCATGTTCGACCTCTAGGACTGCCGCGAGGGGATCTCCGTAGCGAATATTGTCTTGAATAGTATTGCTGAACAAAAAGCTCTCTTGAGGCACATAGGCGATCGCCCGTCGCAAATCCTTCAGCGGCAGGGTGGTGATGTCCAGGCCATCCAAAAAGATCTGCCCTTCCCCGATATTTAGCAGGCGAGGCAGAGCATTGGCCAGAGTTGATTTGCCCGACCCAATCGGACCCACAATCGCTACGGTCTCACCGGGCTGCACGGTGAAATCGACCCCAGCCAGCGCGGGCCGGGGCGTATCGGGATAGTGGTAGAGCAAGTTATGGGCCTCTAAACGCCCCTTCAGGGCTGAGACCGTTAGGGGCCGGGCACGGGGTGCGGTGCGGATCTGAGGTTGGCTGGTGAGGATGGCTTCCACCCGGTCAATGCTGACCTCGCCGCGTTGATAGGCGGTAATCGTAAAGCCTAGAAGCGCGGTGGGAAAGACGAGGCGCTCTACATAGAGCAGCAGAGCCACAAAGTCTCCGACCGAGAGATTGCCATCTCGAATCGCCCCGGCCCCAGCGGCGAGGATTAGCAGAAAACTGACGCTGGCTAACCCGCCCAGTAAAGGGAATAGGGTGTTACGAGTGCGGGCCAGGGTAAGGTTGGCCTTGAGCAGTTCTTGATTCAGCTCATCAAACGCGCGCCGCTCGTTGGCTTCCTGGGCGTAGATCTTGATCAGCGCAATGCCGCTCATGTCCTCTTGGATCAAGTCACTGAGGCGAGACGTGGTTTCCTGCACGTGGAGCTGCTGATTGCGGAGGCGATCGCTAAACAAACCCACCAGTATCAGCATGAACGGATAAATCACCAGAGCCAGCAGGGTGAGATTCACGCTCAAAGACAGCATCACCGGAATGGTGAGGGCATAGGCAAACAGAGTGTTGGCCAAGCTGAGGATGGCAAACCCCAATAGCCGTCGAATATTGTCCACATCGCTGGTGGCGCGACTGATCAGCTCTCCCGCTGTGTTTTTGGCAAAGTAGGCGGGCTCCATGCCCAGTAAATGCTCAAAAATACGCTGTTTGAGGTCAAACTCGACCTGCCGCCCCACCCCAAACAGCAGCGTGCGGGAAGCCATGCGGATACCCCACATCACCGAGGCTAAGACCGCCACTAACCCGGCATATTGGGTGATGCGAGCAAAGCTAAAGGTGACTTGCAGCTCATCAACCCCATCGCGAATCAAGAGGGGAATCCAAACTCCAAGGGCATTCACTACCAGAAGCGCAAAAATCCCAATGCTGCAGGTTTTCCAATAGGGTCTGAGGTAATTGCCTAGCCTTTGGAGGTTAGATTGCGCCATGGTGCTCCGCCTGTCTGCTTTCTCATCCTAGACGACGGCCCTCTGCCTTGGCGGCGGTGGCCCAAGGGTTCAGTCTAGGGGGAGTGTCACTCAGTCGTTGATGACTCGCAGCTTGATAGGGCAGCAATCTCGCCCATCACCGCATCAATCAACTGCCGCGCTACCCGTCCCCGTTGGTCAATGTTGTTGATCACCACCGACACGGCCAAAGGGTCATGGTTAAGGGGTTCTAAATAACCCGAGAGGGAAAAGTTGCGGCTCACCGCTCCCGACTTGCCCCAAAACCGGCCCTCGATGGGCGTATCTCGAAAGCGATTGCGCAAAGTGCCATTTATCCCAGCCACGGCCAAACTGTTGCGGTAAACCTCACTGTGGGGGGAAACGACCATGCCCTGCAGCACATCCACCAGCGCTTGCGGCGTGGCCAAATTATGGCGAGAGAGGCCGGACCCATCGGCAATCACCACTTCATCTAGATTCACGCCCATATCCGCCAGGATCGCTCTAGCGGTGGCGAGGGCCGCAGCGGTGGCGTCTTGCCCGTCAAACAGCCCCAGTTGCTTCAATAGGGCCTCGGCATAGAGGTTGTTGCTGCTGCGATTGGCGGGAATCAGTAGTTCGGCCAAGGTAGGGGAGATCACGCTGGCCCATGGGGTTTCAGAAGCATAGAGCGGGGTGGTCGTTAACGTAGCGCTATCAACAGTGATGCCATGATTCACAAGCACATTGCTAAAGGCAGTGAGAAAGGATTCCCCCGGATTGGCGACGGCGATCGCCGCAGTTTCGGGCTCTGAACCCACAATCAATTGCCCCGCCACCCGCAAAATCGGCCCGCTCAACTGGCGACCGACGCTGACATATTCCGGTTCCCCTGGGGTAACGGTGGTGGACTGATTTTCTACCTGCCAATGGGCGGCTAGGGCGGGCTGATCCCATTCCACCCGTAAGGGCTGACCCACCGCCTGGGGAAATAGGGTCAAGCCCAAGGCATTGCCATTCAAAATCAGGCTGTTGACCGCAGCCCCATAGCCCGCCTGCACGTCTTCCCATTCCCAATTGGGATGGACCGAATCCCCAGCAAAGGCGGACTCATCCCCGAGCAGTTGATGGATATGCTGCAAGTCGCGGGCCTGAAGCTGGTGGGCCAAATCGACCAGATCATCGCTGTCAAAACTGGGATCGCCCTGGCCGACCACGCGAATGATGGGCAGGTCCGTCACCGGATCCCAGCGGCCATACACCTGGGTGGGAATGCGATAGTCCGGCCCCAAGGCCGTTAAGACAGCAGCGGTGCTAAACAGCTTCATGTTGGAAGCGGGCAAAAAGAAGCGATCGCCCTGGCGGCTATAAATCACCTCACCATCCATCGTTTCCACCTGCACCCCCAGGCGAGCGTGGTTAAGTTCGGGCTGCGCCGCGATCGCCTCAACGCGGGCGGGCAGTTCGGCTGGACAAAGGGCCTGTGCGGCAGGGGCGGCTAGCCCCCAAGGGATAGTAAGCGCGGCAGCGCCCCAGCCCCAACCCTGTAAAGCCAGATCAAATCGGGCCAGATTGAATCGGACCAGATCGAATTGGGAAAACAGCATAGGGCACATTTTTTGTAACTGTTGAACGATCGCTGCCGAGAAAACTGACTCCACCCCAGAGTTTGGCGGTATCCTTTCGGAGAATTCCAACGGACAGCAACTGCATCCAGGGTATGGCACAGATCTTTATTTCAGCGGGTCATGGCGGCACCGAAAATGGGGTGCTTGATCCTGGCTTTAACACCGGCAACACCACGGAAGCGGCTGAGATGATCCGCATTCGTGACTTGGTGATGCCTGAACTGCGATCGCGGGGCTTCGATATCTGGTCCGTCCCCGATGACCTCAGCGCGGCCCAATCGATTGATTGGATTAACGCCCGCTGTCGAATTGAGGATGTTGCCCTCGAAATTCATGGTGGGGCCAGCAATGCCCCGGCGGCTAGAGGGGCCAGTGTCTTTTACATTGCCAATAACGACACCCGCAAAACCCACGCCGAGCTGCTGCTGCTGGCCCTGCTGCGGCGGGTCCCTCAACTGCCCAGCCGAGGTGCTCGCCCAGACACCACGACGGGTATCGGTAGCCTCAGCTTTATTCGCCGAATTAACTGCGCCTCCCTATTGATGGAGGTAGCTTACCTCACCAATCCTGATGACCTGGGCCTGTTGCAAAACCGTCGTCGCGATATTGCCCTGGGCATTGCCGATGGCACCGCCTCTTGGAGTCGCGCCGTCTCAGGGGATGACAGCGCCAGTCAAGTTTTTCCAGAAATCAACATCAGCATCAATGGCGGCCTCTACGACGAAAAAGGGGTGATCATCAGCGGCAACTCCTACATTCCGATTGATTTAGCCGATCGCCTGGATGTAGATTTGACCGACGCACCAGAAGTGCGGCGGGTGCGCTATCGCAACGTGGTCTACATCAAGGCCGTGGACCTGCGGGACCACAATATCTCCGTGGGTTGGGATGCAGCCACCCGTACCGTCACCCTCAAATCCCAAAATTCACTGCTGATCTGCTCAGGGCATCTCGATCGGATTATGGGCAAAGGCAATACCTCCGATGTGCAGATGCTGATGTTCCTAAGGGCCAACAATGAGCTGGCGACCGAGCCTTACAAAGACTTGCCTCGGTTTTATCGCGAAGAAGCTGCGATCGAGGGGGTCAATCACGACATTGCCTTCTGCCAAATGACTGTTGAAACGGACTTCCTGCGATTTGGTGGGGCTCTTAAAGCCGAGGACAACAATTTTGGCGGCATTGGCGCAGTTGGCGGGGGCGAGGGTGGGGCCAGCTTTTTGGATCCGCGCATTGGAGTGCGAGCCCAAATTCAGCACCTCAAAGCCTATGCCAGCACCGAACCCCTCGTGCAAGAGCTGGTTGATCCTCGGTTTCGGTTTGTGCGCCGAGGGGTAGCCCCCTTGCTCAGCCAGCTTAGTGGCCGTTGGGATGCGGATCCTCGCTATGGCGATCGCGTCATGGCGGTATTGCGGCGACTCTATGAGTCATCGGGACTGCTTTAAGTCAGGCCAACACGGTATGTAAATGTTATTTTCGGAAACGTGTTGGAACGAATGAACAACAGAACAGGAACTTGCGTCCCTCAATAGGGTGTTTGGTGACGGAATAGGCCTCTCAGGGGGCAGCCTTGTGCCCAGACACGAGGCCAAATTTCAATTTTGATACTGCACTGGATTCAGCACTTAATCATTTTTGTTCTATGACAGCAGCAACCCTTTCTCCAGTCTCTCGTTGGCTACTCCGGTTCCAGCCCACCTTTTTCAAGGGATGGTTCCGCTGGCCGCTAGGGCTGTTGGTGTGGCTATGGGTGTGCCTGCCCGCCAGTGCCCTAGAGCTGAGGGTCGCCATCCGAGATGGGGTTGATCAGCTCACAGTGGGCACCTCTACCCAAGGGGTGGTCAAAAGTGCAGCGGGGCAACCGGTGCAGCAAACCCCGGCGGGTCAGTCTGTGATCCTGACCGCTGAGGGGTCTCAAGTGCAGGTGGGAGATTGGCGGGGCAATGGCTTTTGGGTCGAACCCGGTGGGGATGGCTATGTATTTGTGGGCGATCGCTGGTATCGCGGTCGGGTCTTTGTAGTCCCTTACAACGGCGGGATGCTGGCGGTGAATTACGTCGATTTGGAGGAATACCTCTACAGCGTCGTGGGGGGTGAAATGCCCACCAGTTGGCCGATCGAAGCTCTCAAGGCCCAAGCCGTTGCGGCCCGCACTTTTGTACTGTATCGACGCCAGGGGAGCAATCATCCCCACTTTGATGTGGGCAGCACCACTGCAGCCCAGGTCTATCGTGGCCTCGCAGAAGAAGCTCCCAGCACCATCACCGCCGTGAACAGTACCCGTGGCCAGGTGTTGACCTACAACGGTCAGGTGATTTTGGCCGCGTTTCATTCCGCCTCGGGGGGACATACCGAAAACGTCGAGGATATCTGGAGTCAGCCCCTCCCCTACCTGCGGGCAGTGGAGGATTTTGACGCCGGGAGTCCCGTCTATCAATGGACTGAAACCGTTTCTCAAGCCAATTTCCGGGCTCAGGTGCCTGGTATCGGCAACCTTGTGGGGGCGACGCCCTTACAAACCACCGCCCGAGGTCGCGTGGTGGAGATGCGCTTGGAGGGCGAAAACGGAACTACGGTCCTTAGCGGCAATGATTTGAGACGGCTGTTTCGGCTACGCAGTACCCTGTTCTCCGTGGCCGTAACCGGGGGGCAAATGCCGTCTCCGGCCCGCGGCTCTGCTCACGGGCTGGGTTTAAGCCAGTGGGGGGCACACAATTTGGCGCAGCAGGGCTACACCTATCTGCAGATCTTGGGTCATTACTACCAAGGGGCGCAGCTCTCGCAGTTACCTTAGATCTGAGTATCCCCTCCTTGGGAGGGGTGACCGTAGGTCGGGGTGGGTCAAACCCTCCACAACGCCCCGAAAACCCATCACCCTTCCAAGAAGGGAAAGTCGGTTGACTTATAACCCCGAGGATCTGACCTTGTAAGCAATTTCCTTGATCGGGAGCTGCTCACAATCCCAATCGTTGTAGGTGAGCTGCAGTCGCCGCTCACCGGCATAATCCACCAACTTGCCGCTGTAGCGCTCTGCCTCAGTGCCCAACCCTTGAATCTTGACCCTGCCGTTAAAGACGGTGGCCCGAGCTAGGTAAATCACCAAGTCATCTCGGGAGGGACGATTTACGGTGGTGCTGGCAGTTAGGTGTGCCAGTCCCCGCTCATCCAGTTCTTGGGCCATGGCCATAGCGGTGTTGCGCATGCCGCGAATCGCCACAATTACGGCGGCCACTGCCATGGTGATATCGACGCCATCGTCGGTCAAGACTTGCTGATGGGACAAATACTGAAAATTGCGTTCCCCCAGATCTGTGCGGATGCGGCGGTGAATCAGGTTGTCGGGATGGTATCCGGTCAAGGCTCCGACAATCGCCCCACAGGCCGCCCGAGGCTCCCGCCAGGGCGATTCACGGGTTTTGCCATAAACCTGTTTGTCCCCTTCCCGCAGTCGCCCTACGTGGGTTTTGAGATCGATCGCCACTAACGAAATCGATTGGGGGTTACCGGCATAGACCCGCTTTTTGAGCTGTTCATCCAGTTCATGGGCAACGGTGACATGGGCCAGGGTGGCCCCGTTGTCGATGCCGCCCCCCGCTGGGAAAAAAGCTTCCAGCTTCAGCTCCCCAATTTCTGAGAGGGTGGCAAAGCGAGAGGCCACCACATCCCGATAGCGCTTAGTGGCCTCCCCCTGGTGAATGCGATCGCCGCAGTTGGTATAGGCCAAGGTGGTAACCACACTGGGCAAGCTCATGTCTGCCCCACAGGCTTTCATATCGGTGGGGCTACCTGCGGCAAACTGCAGCTCATCCCGGAGAAGCTGCAAGCCGTTGATTAGGGCATAGCGATCGCTGACAATTTCGTTGAGATAGTTGTGATAGGCGTTGCGCTCCATGCCGAAGCTGGCTGCCAACTGCCAAAATCGGTCTACCCGTCGCTGGGTCGCTGTTGCATCAAACGCTAGCGTCATTGCTCTGTTTCGTTAACCCTACCCAGGTTGAATAGGTTGGGTATTTCGCTTACAAAGAGTCCCTCTGAATAGTAGCGACAGGACCCATACTTCCGACCCAAATAGGGCCTAAATCTTGGATCTGAACCCATGTATTAGCCTTGTCTAGGGCATCACCCTGGGGCACCGAAAAGCGTCGTGGCGCTTCTCTCAGGGGACAGGGACCACTAGACTAGGTAAGGATTACCCGTCAGGCATCTTGTGGCTGAACCCGGAACATCAATGATTTCATCTTTCTCGCGGCAAGAGCTACGGGAGTTGGTGCGATCTCAATTAAAGATGCTCTTGGAGCAGGATAACTTTCAAGGGGCTAAGGCCCTGTTGGTGCCCGTGCAGCCTGCCGACATTGCCGAGGCGATTGAAGGTCTGCCCGAAACCATGCAGGCGATCGCCTTTCGGTTATTGTCTAAAGATGAGGCGATCGAGGTTTACGAAAACCTCGATTCCAGCGTTCAGCAAAACCTGATCGAAGACTTTAAGCGCCAGGATGTGCAGGACATCGTCGATAAGATGTCCCCCGATGACCGAGTCCGCCTGTTTGATGAATTGCCCGCCAAGGTGGTGAGACGATTGCTGACCCAGCTCAGTCCCCAAGAACGCCAAGCAACCGCCCTACTGCTGGGCTACGAGGCTGATACCGCTGGGCGGATCATGACGCCCGAGTACCTGGCCCTCAAAGAAGGCTGGACCATTGCTCGAGCCCTAGAGCATATCCGCAATCGGGGGGAGATGAGCGAGACGGTCTATTACCTATTTGTGACTGACGTGGCTCGCCGCCTCACCGGGATATTGTCCTTACGTCATCTGGTCATGGCCCAACCCGAGCAGACCATTGGCGAAATCATGACCCGCGAGGTGGTCTCAATCCAAACCGATACGGACCAAGAAGAAGCGGCCCAGTTGATTCAACGCTACGACTTCCTGGCCTTGCCGGTGGTGGATACAGAGCAGCGGCTGGTGGGCATTATCACCGTCGATGATGTGATCGACATTTTGGAAGAAGAGGCCACCGAAGATATCTATGCCCTGGGTGGGGTGCAGTCAGGGGGCGACAACTATTTTCAGACCAACTTACTGGTGGTGGCCCGCAAGCGGGTGGTCTGGCTCTCGGTGTTGCTGTTGACCAATACGGTCACCACTTGGGTGATTCGCAGTCAGCAGGACATCTTGGAACAGGTGGTGGTATTGGCCGCATTCATTCCCCTGTTAATTGGTACGGGGGGGAATGTCGGCGCTCAGTCTTCGACCGTGGTGATTCGCGGCATTAACACCAATGAGCTAGAAACCAGCGGCGCGTTTTCGGTGATTCGGCGGGAGGCGATCGCCGGTGCATTTCTCGGCATCATGCTGGGTGTCGTGGTGACCGGCTGGGCCTTCTTGCTCCAGGGAAATCTGGCCGTGTCGATTATCGTCGGGGTAAGTCTGGTGGCGATCGCTATACTGGCTTCTACCGCAGGAGCCGCCCTCCCGTTTTTGTTTAGCGCGATCGGCTTCGATCCAGCCTTGATGTCGGCCCCGTTTATCACGACCATTGTGGACGTGTTGGGGGTACTAATCTATCTAAATTTAGCCCGCCAGGTTTTGCACATCGCGGCCTAATTTCAGCATTCCTTGCGCTAGTCCTTCTGATGGGAGAACTGATAGGCTCCCACCCAAGAGAGGGCAATGGCGACAGTCAGCAAAATGGGGATGCTGTAAAAGGGAAATTCAGAAAGGGGTTGGTAAGCTGCAGCCCGCAGTCCGGTAGTGGCATAGGTGAGAGGCAGGGCATAGACCACGACCTTTAAGGCCATGGGCAGGGTGGTGGGATCAAAGAAGGTCGCCCCCAAAAAGGACATGGGCACGATCAAGAAGTTGTTGAATAGCCCCACGCTTTCTAGAGACTTGACGTTCAGCCCAACAATCACGCCTAGTCCCGCAAATACGGCGCAGTTCAAGACCAGCAGCAGCAAAAACAGCGGGTTGATAAAGCTCCAGAGCTTGCCGGTAAATAGCACCGCCACCAAAATCACCGATGCGGCAGTCATCATGCCCCGCACAATGCCCGCCATCATCTTGCCCAGGTGCAGGGCCAAGGGGTGGACCGGGTACAGCAGCATCTCTGAAAAAGTCTTGGTGAAAAGGCGATCGCCGCAAATCGAGAAGGTGGTGCCGCCAAAGCTAATCACCATAGAAGACAGGGCCACCATCCCCGGCAGAATGAACTCTAAATAGGTATCTCCCGCCGTGGGCTGGCTAATCCGATCTAGGGAACTACCAAGACCCAAGCCAAACGCCAAGATGTAAATCAAAGGCGAAACCAAGCCCGAAGCCGCCACTTGGGGAATCCGCACCCGTAGGTCAAGCCAATCGCCCCAAAAGACCGTGAGGCTGTCCCCCACCAACCGTTTCAGAGCTTTGAGGGGCAAGCTCCGACGAATTGCAACAGAGGAACGGGGTAAATCAGCGTCCACGGCAGGGCCAGTTTTAATATTTGTTTACGTTATTCCACTGTACCCCAACTGGCCGAGGGACAAAACAGCGCGCTTTACTGGAAGGGCAGTATCTCGTCCACCACTTCCACCACAATGATTTGTCCGGGTTGAATCGTTACCAGTTGAGGGCCAGTGGCATAGGTGGTTGCCGCGCCTAACGCTGCCCCCCCCAAAAGACCAATGCCAGAGAAGCCGGACAAAATCGTGACGGCGGCGGCCCCTAACCCCGAGTTGGTGGCCAAATTGTTGCCACTAGCAGTACGGGTACCCAAGAGCCATTCGGACTCTGCCAGCAGTAGTGGATTGTCTCCGTTGGGGGTGACGATACTCTGAACCACAAATCGACGGCCACTTTGATCAAACCCTTCAAACTGTCCCAAAACTTGGGTGCCAGAGGTCAGCAGGACCTGGCCAGTCTGGGCATCGACCACATCGTCTACCAAAATCAAAACCTCATTCCAGGGCTCAGTGCGATCTAAAACGAGGGGCGTGGAACCCGGATATTGCAGGGACAGCAGGGTGCCTACGGGCAAGATGGAGCGCTGTTGAGATGCCCCCGAGATCGCCGCCGTGTCAGATTTAGCTTGATCGGGTAGTGGTGTGCCAAACGGGATAGTTCCGTCCGGTTGAGGCGCGACGGGAGGCGGTGGAATGGTTGCCCGCTCAACTGGTGAGGCCGCACTCACCGTGTTGGCGGCAGTGGTTCCAGCCAGAAATGGCGGGGCGATCGCGACTGTGGATGCTGTGGACTGTGGCGTTTCAGCGATTGGGTCGGTTGGGACTGAGGCAGCTGGACTTGCAGCAGGGGGCTCGGCTGCAACAGTCGCAGGGGCGGCGGTTGCAGTCGGCACTGGCAGCGTGACTGGTTCTGGGATGGGTTCAACGGGTGCAGTAGGGACAATTTCTGGTTCGGGGGCCGGTACAACCGCTAAAGGCACTGGGTCTGCTTCAACGTTTACGGACTCTACGGGAGCTTGGGCCAAAACCTGGGGCTCAGGGGCAGATGTGACCGGGGCCTCAGAGGGCGGAACGACCGGAGCCTCGGGGGCAGAGACCTCGGGCAAGTCGGCCAGCGGCGGGACGCTCACGGCTGACGGGGACGCGCTATCGGCTAAGGGGGGTACCGAAACCTGGGGTTCGGCACCAGAGGCAAAGGGATCAATCGGCAGGGTGCCGGGGGGCTGATCAGCGATCACAGTGGTACCGTCATCAACCAAAGGACTGGCGTCAGTGCGGATGCCGTCATCGGCGGTGTAGGTAGGGGGACCCACTGCACCGGTCACAGCGGTGAAAGCCGTTTCGGCTGGGGTTGGGCTAGATAAGGTCCGATCTGGATCTAACGTGACGGTAGTCCCCTCTGGAGAATCTTCCACTAGGGGGCGGAGCGTCCACTGGGTGCCTCCGGCTAAATCATTAGAGGACAGCTCGGCATGGCGCGGATCCAAAATTGTGTTGGGCGCAAATTCCACCACTACCCGAGCAGACTCAGCATCAAACTGGGAGACACGAATGCTTTCAATCGGCCCTTGATAATACTGAACGGGCTGGACGGCACCGAGTTGGGTGCTGGGCAGATTTAAAACGATGCGCGCCGGTTCTGCCAGCAAGAAGTAGTTGGGGGTCACCCCATCCGGGAGGGTAACGGTCAGATGTTGAGTTTGGGGATCAAACTGCCAGTCGTTGAGAACATAGCCCTGGGCCGGTGCGCCCAACCAGAAGCTTACGATCGCCCCTGTGAGGCCAACCCCCCAGCCAAGACCTGTCTTGAATCCAGATTTAGTTGATGTGACTTGATGGGGATTCATCCCGCTACCCCCGAGTTTCCCTTTAACGATTAAAGGATATGTCGATTATGAATAAATGCAAGTCTTTTTTAAGGTCACGCTAAATGTGGGGGTTAGCCCATTTGTGGAACGCCTCAATTTGTCCCTGTTACGATAAGCTTCAGCTTTTAGATTTCGGGAGAATCACAACCATGGTGATGGTCAGCTCAACCATGCTGGATTTGGGCACCCAGGCCCCAGACTTTCAACTGCCTGATGTGGTTTCTGGAGAGACCGTTTCCCTAGAGACCTTTGCGGGCAAGTCGGCTTTGCTAATGATGTTTATCTGCCAACATTGCCCGTTTGTGAAGCACATTCAAGATCAGCTCGCTCAGCTCGGTCGTGACTATGGCCCCAAAAATGTTGGGTTTTTGGCGATTAGCGCCAATAGCATTCAGACCCATCCCCAAGATGGCCCTGAGCACCTCAAAACTATGGCAGAAACCTTAGGGTTCACGTTTCCTTACTGTTACGACGCCACCCAAGAGGTCGCCAAAGCCTACACTGCGGCCTGCACCCCAGACTTCTTTTTGTTTGATGGCGGTCGTGCCCTGGTTTATCGCGGTCAGCTAGACGGCAGTCGCCCTGGCAACGGCATTCCGGTCACCGGCCAAGATTTACGCACCGCCCTGGATCAGGTCTTAGCTGGGCAGTCGGTGCCAACCACACAAACCCCCAGTATTGGCTGCAATATCAAGTGGACACCGGGTAATGAGCCGCCTTACTTCGGGTAGGGTTTTTGCCATGTTCGGGTGGGTGAGGGCTCTGACCCCCTTGAGGAGTCCCGCATTTTCACGGGTACCCTTAAGATTGGTCTCTCGTCCAAAATCTAGGGTGGTGGGAATGAAGGGGATTTGAGCCAGTCTCATTCCTTAGAACGAGAAGCGGCCACCATCGGGTCTATGGCTACCACAAACCGGCTCCTGGGGGGGCGCTACCAATTTATTCAGGTCTTGGGCTCTGGCGATCGCCGTCAGACCCTACTGGTGGCGGACGTTCATTACCCAGGGCACCCCAAATGCGTGATTAAGCAGCTAAAGCTGCCCACCCGCAATCCCACCACCCTCAAATTCATTCTCAGCCTGCTCAAGAAAAAGCTGGAAGTGCTGGAAATGGTGGGGCGGCATAATCAGATCCCCAACACCCTGGCATCATTCCAAGATCTGAAGCATTTTTACCTGGTACAAGAATTTATCCCAGGGCGATCGCTGGCGGAAGAGCTGATCGTGGGACAACCCTGGCCAGAACAACGGGTGCTGCTGTTGTTGCGAGAGGTGCTGCGGGTTTTGGTGTTTGTGCAAGAGCATGGAGTCATCCATAGCAATCTCAAACCCAGCAATATCCTCCGCCACCAGGGCGATGACCGCATCCTGGTGTCTGATTTTGGACTCCTAAAAGAAATTAATTGGGATATTTCCAGCAAAGAGACGACGCCTGATAGCCAGCCAAATGGCCCCCAATGGGCCTACGTGCCCCTAGAGCAACGTCAGGGCAGCACGCGATTTTGCACAGACCACTACGCCCTCGGCATGATTGCAGTTCAGGCCCTAACCGGCTTGCCGCCCCGTGATCTGCCAGATGCGGCTCAGCCCGACCTGCAAGACGTGGTGATTCGACTGCTGCAGCAAATGGGGGGTGTCGGCATCAATGTGGCCAGTCTGATTGCCCGCATGGTTCACCCAGAGGCAGATCGCCGCGATCAGAAAGCCGTGGCAATTTTGTCGGACCTCAATCGCCTGGTCGAAGAACCTGAGCCGACGCCAGCAGATCGGGGCGAGAAAATCACCTACGCAATCCCTGAGCCCGAAGTCACTGAACCGGCCCCCTCCCGATCCCGTGGCAAAGGGGCCTTGGTGGGAGCAACCTTGGGTATTTTGGCCTTAGGGGCGATTGCAATCGCCCTACGCATACCCCAGCAGGTTCTGGCCAATCAGCGGCTTGGGGTTGCTGAGACCGCTGTCGAAGCGGGTGAAACTGAAACCGCGATCGCCCATTACAACCGGGTGCTTAAACTGGATCCTGACAATGGCAAGGCCCTAGCAGGTCGGGGGCAGCTCCAGGGTCAAGGGGGTGACCCAGAAGCGGGGCTCGCTGATTTAACCGCTGCCATTGATGCAGACCCCGACAATTCCACCTGGGTTTATCAGCGGGGCAACCTGCGGTTTAGCGTGGGGGATATTCAAGGGGCGATCGACGACTACACCGAAGCATTAAAGTTGGACCCGACGTTAATACCGGCCCATGTCAATCGGGGTACGGCTCGGGCCGAATGGGGCGATGACTTGGGGGCCGTCGAAGACTATACCGAGGCCCTTGCTTTAGACCCACCCCTAGAGCTACGGGCTGCCTCCCATCTCAATCGCTGCCTTTCCTACTCCAATCTGGGGCAACAGGTCAAAGCCCTAGTAGACTGCACCGAGGCGATCAATCTACGCCCCAGTCATGGCTTGGCATACCAAAATCGAGGCTTAGTCCGCCGCCGCTTAGAAGAGTTTCAGGGCGCAATTCAGGATTACAACATTGCGATTCAAATCGAGCCAAATAGCTCTGATCCCTACTACAACCGGGGCTTAGCCCGCCAAGATTTAAAAGACTTTGCAGGAGCGCTGGAAGATTTTTCGAAGGCGATCGCCCTGGATGAATTCCATGTATTTGCCCGCTACGATCGCGGCATTTTGTATACCCAGGTCGATCAGCCTGAGAAGGCAAAAGCCGATTTTGAGGCCGCATCCCAATTGTGTTTAGAACTGGGTCGGGTGGGCTGTTATGAAGATGCTCAATATCAAATCAGTCTTTTATCGACGGATTAGGATTGTTCTAATTGTCTAGACCTAGTACTCAGTGGCGTAAATTTCGCCACCGTTATGCCCTCATCCCCCAACCCCTTCTCCCTGAGGGCGAAGGGGAGGCCGATTTTGAGTCCCTCGCCCTTTGGGAGAAGAATTTAGGGTGAGGGGTTATGGTTGGGTTATTTGTGCCGAGCAGTACTAGGGGCAATTGCTGGAATCGGTATTAACAGTGAACTCTAATGTGAAATAGCCCGGTCTCGGCTCAGATTTGTTCGCAGTAATCTGCTCGATAATGTCTTGCTCTTTCGCTTTTTCCTTAGCCTGCTCATCCAACAAGCTATAACCAGAGCTACTTAAGGTGTAAGGCTCCATCAGAATTTCATTGTCTTCTCCTAACACCATGCCAAGGGTTCCTTTTGCTGGAGGAACTATGAGAGGGTTCTGGCAGCTTAAGGCGTAATCAATAGAGAATTCCAAAGGATGGAGGGTGATTGGTTCGGGTAAAAACCCTAACTGCACCTCCATCAATCCAGTCCATGCAGGAATAGAAGAAACGCTAATAGTTAATGCGTCAGTGGGTTCTCCATCTTTGACGTACGAGCCGGGATCCTGAAGGCGTTCTTCTAAAGAGGGCACAGTTACTGGGTTGCCACTGTTGGGTTGCTCCAGCCCTGTTTCTAGAGGCAAATCACTAATGTTAGGATCCCCCCCATCCTCCTCAGGTTCGTTGGTTCCTGCTTCAGGCGTTTGCGGTGTTGGATCAGGGCGGGTGGGCGTTTGTCGTTCAGGTTTTGGTGTTGATTGATTGGGCAGGGTGCTTTTCTCGGCGGTTTCAGTGACCTTACTGGCCAACTCAGAGGATTCTGGGGGCAGTTGAGCAACAGAAATGGCGGGGGGCTCGGGCTCTAAAAGTACTTCGGGTTCGGGCACTTCAGCTTGCTCCGTCTCCGGCCAGGGCACAACAAACACCAAGCCATGCAGCGCGGTTGCCAGTCCCAGAAAGATCAGCGATCTGACCCGGCGACGCCACGGGCTGGCAACAGGAGATCGCGGTAAAGACCGCTCTGGAACAGCAGATATTGTTTTGTCTTGGGGAGACGCCATCAGAGCAGGCAGAAGTTAGGAATGCCTTTGGAATGCAGTTATACCATAGGATTTCAAACTTGGAATGGTCGCCGAACCAGGACAGTTTTTCCAGTGGCTATGCCTGTTCAGCACTGAAGACTGGCCTAGCGAACCGTCACCAAAATCACCCCACAAACAATCAAACCCATGCCCACAGCCCGCCCCATAGAGATCGGCTCTTGGAAGAAGAAATAACCCGCCAGCACTGAGAATACATAAATCAGCGAGGCCGAAGGGGCAGCAATGCTGAGGTTGATGCGGGTTAAGGCCAAAATGTAGGAGATCGCCCCGATCCCATAGGCGCAGAGCCCCCCCAGCAATGCCGGAGTCGTGGCAATGGCCAGCACATGGGAAACCGCATTGTCGGCAGTGACCTCTCCCAATTGCAGGGCACCTATTTTCAGCAAAAGCTGGCCACAGGAGCTGGTGATTACGGCAATCAATAATAAGCCGAATTCTTGAGAACTCACAGGGATACCATCCAGTCTGGAACGTGCACTTTAAGAGACTTCTAGGATTGTTTTTACCTGCCTTGAAAGCTAACCCCAACCTCCCCTTGGCTCTAGCGCAGCGGCGCGAAGCGCGGGAGGTGCCGCAGGCGGTGGGGTGTCTTCTTTCCGGGAAATCTCCTTAAATCAGGCTGGCCTACTCGTACAGCCAACCTTTCACAGAGGGCTCCCAGCTTGCTAGTTCTTCTTCTTTAAACCAGAGGGCAATTTCCCGCTGGGCCGTTTCGACCGCGTCAGAACCATGGATCAGGTTACGACCGATGGTGATGCCAAAGTCGCCTCGAATGGTTCCAGGTTCAGCGGTTAAGGGATTGGTCGCACCAATTAGCTTGCGAGCCGAAGCCACAACCCCGTCCCCTTCCCAAACCATAGCCACAACCGGGCTAGAGGTAATGAAATCAACCAAGCCGCCAAAAAAGGGCTTGTCCCGGTGAACATCGTAGTGCTGTTCGGCTAGGTCACGGGGGACGGCCATGAACTTCATGCCAACTAAGGTAAAGCCTTTGGTTTCAAAGCGCTTCACCACTTCGCCAATCAGGCCCCGCTGCACCCCATCGGGCTTGATCATGATAAAACTGCGTTCCACAGATACTGACTCCTAACGGATGGACACCGTTCTCTATGCTCAATAACCCAGACCCTTTTGTAAAGCTTTTTCTAGAGATTGCCTGTTATCGGGGGCAAAAGTGTGGTCACAGGTTGGGCGGTTGAGGAAGCTCAAAGGTGTAAATCACATCGCCATAGGACGTGGGTTCGAACTGGGCGAAAAAATCCTGAGCCCGAGCATCGAGGAAACTGCGGGCCGTGGGGCCTGGAATTTGAGCCGCCATAGCGAATTCCAATACGCTAAGTCGCCCCTGGTTTTGGCGGAGGTGATCGTAAAAAATGGCGTACAGCAGTTGTTGATGGTGGCGCTGACGCTGCCAAAGTTTTGCAACCATCAAAATCCCACCCCCGATTAGCAGCCATGGCAATAGGGCTTGCAACAGCAGCAGCAACAGGATAAAGCCCAGGGCCAGGGCGATCGCAGCGGCCAATTGAGCGGGCTGGAATGGCGGGCGGAGCGGGGCCATAAGGGGACTGTGCGCTAGCCTGGGGCAACAATACAAATATACTTGTCTTTGAAGCGTAGGATCCTCAGTAAGCTTAAGAGAGCGGTCTCCGAATTTTTATGCTCAGGTTTAGTAGTCCCCAGGCCCGTCAGCAGGCTGATCAGTTGATGCAGCCGGTGCTGATTCGGGTGATTGACAATATTCGTAAATGCCTGGAGGTCTCCGACTGGGCAGGGGCCTATAAAGAGGCCCACATCTGGCCTGAAGGGGCAACCGAAGCTGATATTCAGCGGGTCAAGGCGCTTAATACCCAGTTGCAGCGAGCTAACCCTGAGCAAGCGACCCAACTAGAAGCGGAGCTGGCCCGCCTGCCGCTGCCTTTTCCGGTTTATGAGTTGAACCTAACCCAGGCCAATCAGAAGCGCACTTTTGATGTGTGGGACCTATGCTACCGTGTCTGTTTCAAGACCTTTCCTGTCGGTGATCAAACGGTGGTTGTAGATACAACCCTTTGGGATCAAGAGGTTGGTGATGTAGATTGGGTGGCCTTAGATGCAAAGGCTAAAACCTTAGTCCAGAAAATCTTTGCCGATTTAGATACTTTGCCGATTTAGACAACCATGTTAGAGCTTCACTGCCATACCACTTGCTCCGATGGCGTGCTCACCCCAGAGGCACTGGTGGCTCTAGCCAAACAGCGAGGCGTTAGAGCCCTAGCCATTACGGATCACGACACCATGGCTGGGTGGGACCGGGCGATCGCCGCTGCCGGTGAAACCTTGGAAATCGTGCCGGGATTGGAGCTGAGCACCGTCCACAATGACCGCTCCCTACATATTTTGGGGTTTTATCCCAACCGTGCTGTCTTAGCTAAGCCCCTGCAAGACCGCATTGCCGGTCGTCATCGTCGGGCTCAGGCCATGGTTGCCAAGCTGGCCAAGCTAGGATGTCCCATCCAGCTACCCGACTTGCCCGATGATGCTGCCCCAGGACGGCCCCACATTGCAGCGGCCCTAGTCGCAGCAGGGTATGTCAAGACCCAACAGGCGGCTTTCAATCACTGGCTGGGAGAGCGCGGTCCTGCCTACGTGCCCTACGAACCTCTCTCGGCGGTGGACGGGATTCAAATGCTGCTGAACTGCGGGGCGGTCCCGGTCTGGGCCCATCCCTATCTGTTTCGAGGCGGCACCGTGGCGACCGTGCTGCCAGAGCTGGTGGCGGCGGGCCTCATGGGGGTTGAGGTCTATCATCCTCACCATAGCCCCAGCGACATTCGTCATTTAGAAGCAGCCTGCGATCGCGACGGACTCCTGATGACTGGGGGCAGCGATTACCACGGCCCAACGAAAGAACCGAGCCGGGGATACGTCAACTTGAATGGTTTGGGGCTTTCTCTCGATCTGCTACCGCCCCTCAAGCAGGCCGCTGCCGAGTTGAAACAGCGTTGCGGAGCAGCGGGGTGACCTTGCAGCGGTTAGTGGTTAAGCCCGGTCAAATTCAAGGAGAAACCCTGACCCTGACCCCAGAGCAACAGCATTATCTGCAGCGGGTGCTGCGATTGCGGGACGGGGCTCAATTCATTGTTTTAGATGGTACCGGCCAGCAGTGGCAGGCCGCTTTAGCGGCCCATGACAAGGCGACTTTGCTGGCACCCCTTGCTGCCCGCGAAGCCCAAACCGTCGAGATCACCCTCGCCGCTGCCCTCCCCAAACAGGGGTTTGATCAGGTGGTGCGCCAGGTGACGGAGCTGGGGGTGAGTCGCATTGTGCCGATTCTGAGCGATCGCACAATGCTCCGACCCAGTAGCCATAAGGTGCAGCGATGGCAGCGTATCGTCACAGAAGCTGCAGAACAATGCGAACGCGCCCAAGTGCCGACGGTATTAGAGCCCACCCCCTGGACAACCTGGCTAGAAACAGGAAAATCTGGGCTACCGCTGATAGCAGTGGCGAGGGGCGACCCTCCATCATTGCTATCTGTTTGTGGAAGCTCGCCCCAGTTAGAGATTGCCATTGGCCCAGAAGGCGGCTGGACTCAGACCGAAATTGCAGCGGCTATGGCAACGGGATATCAACCCGTTTCCCTCGGTTGCCGAATTCTGCGCGCCCTGACTGCACCCGTTGCTGCATTAGCCGTGATCCAAGCGGCCTATGGGGAATCGAATCGGCTTTGACACGAACATCGTGATCTCAATCACTTTGAATACCTGACCTAGAACACGGGTATTGACCACCTAGAACAGCTCTGGGGGGTACAGGTCGCGATACACTCTTTTGCAATGCCCCCGGTTGTGCCTATGTTTACTCACACCTCTATTCAAGAGACGGCTGTACTCATTACCCCTAGCACCCGACCCGAAGCGATCGCGAGTGCCCTTCAACGCCTCCTATCGCATCGAGATCTTCAAGAGGTCGTGGCCCGTTTAGTTACTGAGACCCAGACCCAAGAGATTACTCCCCGCCACTAACCTGGCATTGCGCCAATATTTGTGAATAATTTAGGGGTTGTAATCATTCTGCTTGATGACAGCTCCGAACAAAGTTTTTGAGTACCCAGTTGTTGTTCATCCCCACCACACTGACTACGCGGGCATTGTCTGGCACGGCACCTATGTGACTTGGATGGAGGAAGCTCGGGTCGAGTTTTTGCGATCGCGCCACATGAGTTTTGCCAACTGGGTGGCATCGGGGGTTGATTTGCCAGTGATTGATTTGTCGCTGCGCTATCGTCAATCCTTAACCATGGGGGCAACGGCTCTGGTCAAAACCTGGTTAGAACCGCGTCGAGGAGTACGGCTAACCTGGCAATATGACATTCAAAATGCAGCTACGGGCCAATCTTGCGTGGAGGGGACGGTGGTGCTGGTCCCCGTTCATTCTCAAACGAGAAAGGTACTTCGCCGTCTGCCCGATCAGATGCAATCTGCCTTAGATACTGTTGGCTCTACCGGGTCAATTATGCAGCGGTGGGATGAAAATACCAGAAAATGAGACAACGCAACCTAAACCGCTCGAAATTTCTGAAACCATATCCAGAACGTTTGATTAACCTCAAGCGATTATTGATGCCCTCCATCACTCCATCGGACGACGCAGTCCCGTTACCTCAACGCAGACTTTTTTGCGCTCACATACTCCACCATTGACCACACGATATCTTCACTTAAACTCTGCTGAAGAGCGACATTGGCGCTATCACTATGAATCACTTGCTCTACGACTTGTTTGGCTTAACGGTCGGTGTAGCTACGCCGCGGACCAATAAAATCGAGGGATTCGCTGAAGGGTCTGCCACAAACGAAGCATTTAAACTGGCGGCGGTTGACGCGCAACCAAGTTTGACGATAATAACCGATGGGCAGGTCGCGCACTAGGTGAGCATGATTCTGATGCAAGTGGTGGCTGAGGGTGCCGCAACGAGGGCAGATGGACGATTCTGCATGGACTTCGACATCCAGAATTAGACCTGCTTCACAGGTTTCATAGGACTCGACATCGATACCCGCTAAGCCCAGCAGTTCTTGTAGGAGAGGTACCATGGCTAATCTGTAAATCAGTCGCTACATCACTATACTTATTCCCGGAGAGCCGAAAAGTCTCAAAGTCACCGAAGTCTAAGGCGATTCAAAGCAGCATGATCGTCATAATTACTGGTAGGTAGTTCGTAGTGTTCTGCTGAAAATCTGGTTTTTCGGAATGAAACGAGCGTTTGGGACTCCCTATGCCGCAATAAAGTATCTCCAATGGCAAAAGTCAATATCATTTGTCGTGCATCTAATTTCGGGCTAGCCCAATGCCAACACATCCTTTTTGCATTAGCTAAGCGATTGGGGCATACAGTTACTCTGTCCAGACCAGAGCGAGATCGCACCATTTGGCAATACCTACGCAACCTATATCCCTCCATTGCCAGTAGACTAAAAAATCCCTCCAACCCCGATTATGACATCAACATTTTTATCGAAGACTTAGATCCAAGCTGGTTTTCAAAGGCCCGCAAAAACTATCTGATTCCCAACCAAGAGTGGTTTCATTACCGCTGGCTTCCCTATTTATTGGGTATTGATCGCGTGTTGGCCAAAACCCAATTAGCCCAGAGCATCTTTGCAACCTGGGGATGTCCAACAAATTTCATCAGTTTCACTAGTAAAGATCGGTTCGATCCTAGTCAACCTAAAGACTACAGCCGCTTTTTTCATCTAGCGGGCAATAGTCCCTACAAAGGAACAAATACGCTGCTTAAACTGTGGCAGCAGCATCCCAAGTGGCCGCAGTTGATTGTGATTCAGAGTGCCAAACAAGCGCAACCACTGTTTGCCTCGAATATCTGCTATCGGATTGGTCATATTGATGACCTTCAACTCCAAATTGAACAAAACCGCTGTGGCATTCATCTTTGCTTGTCAGAGACAGAGGGATTTGGCCATTACATCGTTGAAGCAATGAGTTGTCAATCCCTAGTGGTGACCACGGATGCTGCGCCTATGAATGAGTTGATTACTGAGGAACGGGGTCTTCTCGTTGCGTCCACTAAAAATCAGCGCAAAGGTTTAGACCGGAGGCATTTTGTGGATGTTAACGCCTTGGAAAAATGCATCCAAACTATCATTGCAATGAACGATGCTCAGAAACAAATCCTCGGGATCCGTGCAAGAGAATGGTACTTAGCTAACCAGAAGCAGTTTGAAGCAAACTTTAGACACACGCTAGTTGATGGCGCAGAGCAGTGCGTGCCTTAAGTCGCTTGGCGAAAATAGAGATAGGGTTCACCCCAGTCTTGCAAGACTCACTTTGAGAATTGGCCATTGAGATAAGCACAGCGTTGGGCCAGCACCTGCTGCACGTTCTCCTTGTGCCAATGCGCCCCAGAAATCTTTACCCTTCGCCCAATCTGCTTGATGGTTGACTCAATCTCTCCAGAGCCAATCGAAATGCCCTCGGCTTGGTAGTAGCTGTAGTTAACGATGCGGTGCCTGTATCGTCCCAAATAGCCAATAAAGCGCTCAACACGTTCATGTTGCCAGTCATCAAACAGTCTGACAGCTCCATCAACATCGCCTTTCCACAATCGGACCTCAACTGCGTCGAGTCGCTGCTGCGAACCACTGGGGTGAACGAAAAAAAGCGCGGAGCGAAGAAACGGCGTAGTTTCAGATGAGAAACAACATCATCGAGGGACTACACCGATGAATCTAGCTTCCATCGTCAGCGAACAATTGAGCAAGCTTCAGCTCTTTGCCCCCTCAGCAGCAAGAGCTGAAGCCAGCGTGAGCGAATTTGTCGAAGTCTGGCGTGAGTTGGGCCGCACGATTCTTCAGCAGCAACTACAAGTACAGTTAGCCAGCGCCGAAGCGCATTACACAGGAGCGCGTCAACGGCGCTCGAAGCGCTATCACACGCCCCTGGGCACCATTGAACTGACTCGCCGGGTTTATGGCAGTAAAGGGGGTGAGTGCCTTGGCGAGAAAGCCCTAGGTTTACCCGCCGATGGCTGATTCAACCAGGTGAAGGAACTGGGATGCGCCTTGGGAGTTGGCAGTGAGTTCGCCAATGCCAATCGTTTACTAGAACGCTGGAGTGGCGTCAGCATCAGTGAGCGCACCCTAGCCAATCATGTTGAACAAACAGGCTCGCAATTGATAGCGTCAGCAACCTCGCATCGCACTATGGCTGTGTGTCCCGTCGTTCCCAGTCTCAGTGCCGCCGCCGCCCCAGCGCCAGAGCGCCCCGTGCTTTAATTCACACCCCAATGCGCAGTGGGAGCACTTGTGAAGCCAAAGTCGGGGTGATGTTTTGGCAGCAAGATCATTGGCGCTTGTGCCCAACCCGCTCCATTGTCAAACACCGCGAGTACGTCGCTACCCTTGAAGGGGTGGACGCTTTTCGTGAGCACCTTAATCAGCGCTACAGCCAGACCGTTCAGCAGCAGCCCCATCAAGTCGTTTTCCTCGGAGATGGAGCCGCCTGGATTTGGTTGATGGCAACCCTGTTGTTTCCCGACGCCATCCAGATTCTGGACTTTTTCCATGTCTCGGAATATCTGTGGGAGGTGGCTCGCCATGCCGTTGCTGGCGATGCTGAAGAGCAGCATTCATGGGTAGAAGAGCAACAAGCAGCTCTCAAACAATCCCAGTGGCAAAGCGTGGTTGAAGCAGCGCAACGCTTGCCACCGACCACTGAAGACGGCTCTGAAAGCATTAAACGCTTAGTCAACTACCTCAACAACAATCAACAGCGCATCGACTACCAGCGCTATCTCCAACAAGGCTTGATGATTGGCTCAGGGGTGGTGGAGAGTTCTAACCGCCGCATTGTCACGGTTCGGCTCAAGCAGTCGGGTATGTTCTGGTCAAAGTTCGGGGCCGAAGCCGTGATGAATTTACGCGCTTGTTATCTCAGCAGTTCTACAAGGTGGCAAGATTTCTGGCACGATATCGCTGATATGACATGACCGCGCTTTTTTGCGTCCACCCATGAACTCAGTGCTATGACCCAACAATGTGTTGACGGCAGACGCTTTGGCGATATCGAGACACTCAGAGATGAAATCGCTGCTTGGTCAACCGATATCAACACCGCTCAGCGCGGTGTTGATTGGCAGATGAAAGTCGAAGATGCTAGATGTAAGCTCACTTCTGTCTACCCTAAAATTAAGTTCTGACGCTGCACTAGGATGACTTAGAGGCACCCGCTTGCAACCTCATTCTCCCTGTCCATTGGTCAAGTTTCACCCAACACAGAAGCTCTGTCCCTTCAAGGACTCGAAAAGGGTAACCTAATCATCGCTTTTGAGCGACTTCATGCCTGCGATCTCGTCTCAGGCTCGATGCTGTTTTTCCAAAGTCAAATAAGCTGTCAACTGGTCATTAAGAATCAGTACTCAAAGCGCGCCCCTGGGGTTTAACCCTTTGTAACCAAGGCTGGGCATTGACCAACCCTGGTTACAGAGTCGCGATCACTAGGGATTTCCTAGGCAGTTGGATCAGACTTGCGGCGGCGCACAACGGCAGCGCCAAAGCTCACCAGACCCAGACCCATAAGCAAAGAGGGTTCAGGAACAGCAACTTCTGGATCAGATGCCTTGATTACAAAGTCGTTGAAGTCTTCATCATCATTGTTGCCATCGTCATCCCAACGCATCTTTAGGCCGGTGTCTGAGAACAAGTCGCCTTCGAAAACAACGTGGCCAGCCTCATCACTATGGACAAAGCCATTAGGGTCAATGCTATCGGGAACGCTCAGAGCAAAGATGTACTCAATTCCGCCCTGAAAGATGAATTCAGCGAAAGGATCTAGGACGGTCACAAAGGGTGTGCCCTCAAAATCACCTGACTTAGGCACGTCGAAGCCAGGAGCCTCTTCTGAGAAAAGCACATCGTATTCAAGAATATTTCCCTTATCACTCTTCTCAAGGATGACCAAATCAGATTGGAACTTACCCATAGAGGACAGGAACTCGAAAGAAACCTTAGTGGTTTCTTCAAAAGTAATGCCACTGGGCTCAAACACATCGGCGGCATAGGCTGGTGCACATACAGCGGCAACAGCAGCACCGGTAGCCAAGCCCGCAATCGTTGCAATGTTCTTAAAATTCATGATTACCCACAAAAAACGCTAACAATGAAATCAGATGTACTTCGGGACAGCTGGCTCAGGGGAGAGAGACTCAATCTGAACTCGCCTTAATAAACACAGCGTGATGCACCTTAAGTCCCGAATCGACTTACCTACCCCTTATGCAGAACCCACAAAAACATCATGGGTGGCTTCGGAAACCCAATTTAGCCCAATTAGGATGGCTTACGTGTTTTCCATGTCTTGATACTACTGGCTCCCCCCCATACCCTCCAGAGGGTAAACTTCAACTTCACCCAATCTTCAAAAAAGCACCCCCTTGTATGAAGCTCAGTTCAGCCAGGGGATACGGTGATATCGGTCAGAATCCACACATGCAAACAGCTTAGGTATTGAGTGTCTCAAAAGATACCGAAAATATAGATATAGCCGTATTTACACCCAAAAACCCGTTCGTATTTGCGCCCATTCCTATTATATCGAGGCGATTTGAACTCTGCTCAAGTGATAACAGGTGATGTTAGTGAGGTTTCAATCAACTCAAAGGATGATCGCGCTGCCCCCGCGTCGGTTATCGCCTGCCCCACGGAAGTGTCCCTGAGCATCTACCGCCACAGCATGGACACCGCCAAAGAACATGTTCTGTTGCTGCCAAGGGCAAATCTGGCCTAATGCTGTTTGAGAGAGCTGATCGATTTTTACATTGGGGTAGCCCGGCTCAATATGGAGACTCCCTTGCTCCCAATGCAAACGCGGAGCGTTGACGGCGGTTTCTAGGGGCATTTCCGAATCAAGTAGATTGATGATGACTTGCAAGATGGCGGTGCGGATACGGTTGGAGCCGCCGGACCCGATCACCAGTTTGGGTTGACCGTTTTTCAGCAAAATGGTCGGGGCCATCATCGATGAGATCCGTTGATTGGGTTGCCATTGGTGGAAGCCGTGGGGATGGAGATCGGCTTCTCCCAGCATGTTGTTGAGCATGATCTGGGTGTCAGGGACTACGTAGGCTGACCCTTCTCCATTGGAGGTAGTCACACTGGCGGCGTTACCGTGCGCGTCAAGGACGCTGATGTGGGTGGTACTTCCCCATTTATTCACAACATCTTGAAGGGCTGTTTGGTAGGGGCTGATATGTTCAGTCGCTAAAAAGGTCTCAGCGATGCTTTTCTTATATAGATGGCTGTCATAGCCATCTTGACGCGCTGTATTGGCGAGCTTCATGGCTGTTGCCAGGGTTTGGATATGGTTGAGGGAACCGTAGCGTAAAGTTGAGGGCTCAAACGCTTCCAGAAGTTTGAGGGCAAAAGCAATCAGAGTTCCACCGGAGCTGGGAGGTGGATTGGTTAAAAATGTAGTGTCGCGGTAGCAGACGGAGAGTGGACGGCGCTCAATCACCTGATACCGCGATAGATCTTGAGCCGTGAGATGGCCCCCCTGCGTTTGGCAGTCGTGAATAATTTGCTGGGCGATCGCCCCTTCATAAAAAAGCCCTGGCCCTTGCTCTACTAGATCCTTGAGCGTCTTGGCCAGGGTTGGCATTTTGAGGATGTCATTCAGCTTAAGTAAGTTGCCTTGGGGGGCATAAATGGCTTTGGCGCCCTCGCTGGCGGTCAAAATCGGGGATAGCAGATCGAAGCAGTAGGCCATAAATGGATTCACGGCAATGCCCTGAGCCGCGTAGCGAATGGCGGGTTCAGCAATCTCTGCCATCGATAATTTGCCCAAGCGCCGATGGACATGAAAAAGACCCGCGACGCAGCCGGGTACGGCGATTGACCCCAGACCAATATGAAACTCTTGAACCGCATCGCCAAAGTTGGCCTGAATGGGGTAAAAGTCAGGAGGTTGGTTGCGCTGCTGCTGACAAGGCGTTTGAGTAAAGAAGTCAAATAGGCAGTCTTCTCCCTGGGTGGTGTGCGCCAGCAGAAAGCCCCCGCCGCCTGCGCCGGTCAGCACCGGTTCGGTCACCCAAGCAGCCATAGTGGCCGCGATCGCTGCGTCAAAGGCATTACCCCCCCGACGCAACATCTCAGCTCCGGCCTCAGCCGTAAGGGGATGACCAGCGGCAATAACGCCGCGACAGGATGACTTCATAGATCAAATACACTCCTGAGACAAAATTTATAGGGCAGCTATCTTTACTTAAATCGTCATAATTTACAGGCGAAACAGAGATATTCCTGGGGGGGTTCTAGGGCTGGGCGTAACGTTTTTTTGCTCTGTCTACCCACCAATTTAGACAGGGCTATATTAGGGATGAAGTAGTTGATACTTCCCTGACAGATCCAACAGCTAAGTCCATATAATTGAAGAGGTAAAGACGCTGTTAATTATAAGTCTGTCTCGTTCAAACCCAGCAGCACCTAAAGCTGACGCTGAAACTTCCTATTCTTAGAAATCTTGGGAGTCCTGAGGTTGATGTTTAGATAGAGCATCATTAAGTCCTCATCTCTGCACAGGATCAACGCAGCCAGGAAGTTATTCAGGAACAGTTTTGGGTGTTGTTGTTATGTTTATAATTAATGTCTGAATCTTTCTCAGAACGGGTTGTTTAAAGAATGGCGATAATCGCACTAAAAGCCTGGTATTTAGAACAATATGAACCTGTCCATCAGTTAGAAAAGCGTCCCTACGATCTACGCCTTAGCCGAAATAGCTTGCTTAAGTCAGGGCTCCGGGCTGACTTTCTGGATGACAGTGAAGCGGTACGCGAAGCCCCCTGGTTTCAGCGCTATCTCGCCGGGGAAGCAGTGGAATTTTACATCGAAGGCAGCGGTAGCTACGCGATCGCCAATATTGATCTGCTCAGCCACGAGGTATATTTCATCAAGCAAGACAGCTTGACGCAGCTCCAGCCCAGCCTCTTCTTTTGCTATCAAACCGAATATCCAGAGGCCAGCGCCGCGATCCGGGAGGCCATCCAGGCAGAAATCACTCGCCTGAACAAGAAATCCCGAATCCCGCTCACCCTGGAAGAATCCCACCGCTCTGGGGCAGAACCGATCCGCCGCAACAGCCCTTTGATGCGAAAACTACGGCAGGCCCTATTGGTGATTGTGGATGGTACCCCTGTGGCCCAGTTGCCTGGTACACCGCCATCACTGCTCCCCAGCCCTCAAGTTTGCGTGGAGTTAGGTTATGCCTTGCAATGCAAGCGCCCGGAACAAATCCTCTTGGTCCAACAAGAGCGAGCAGATTTGCCCGGACAATTTCCCTTTGAAGTGCCCGCAGCCCAGCGGCTCTTATTCAAGCAAGAAAAAGACCTCAAGGCGCAGTTAGCCACGCTGATAACCAACCAACTTCAACGATTTAGCTTGTTTTAAGGCTTGACTTCTTTGGCCTTAAGGTTCAACCGTTATTCTCAAGAAGATTTTTGGTTAATAACAATACCCCTTCACCCCGCGAACTATGGACACGATTGATCTGTTGCGGTTAGTACATCCTGCCCTGGCGGTCATTTGGGTTTTCCCAGTGATTGGCATGACCTCATATTTCGCTTGGCAAACCCGTCAGCGGCGTCAAGCGGCGATCGCCAAGCAGAAAACCAAAATTCCCCCAGTGGTCGGGCTAGAACATGTCAAGGTCGGGCGCTGGCTGGCAGCATCCGTTGTGGGCCTCGCCTTAATTGGCCTTGCCCACCCCATCACCAAAAAATTGATCAGTAACCAGGTGTGGGCCTATAATCCCTATCGCGTGGTGTTTATTGGACTGATGTTTGTCTTTACCATCGCTTCGCTAGTGATGCTGTACCGGGCTAAGCCAGCCCTATGGCGGGGCATCTTTGCGGCCTTATCGAGCATGGGGCTAATTATTTTAGGCAGTCAACCAGAGGTCTTTCGGCGGGGCTATGAATTGTTGGTCTCCCACTACTACTACGGCATGGGAGCATCATTGCTGATGATCGTGTCTGTGGCGGTTTTGCCAGAAATTTATCGATCACCGGCTTGGCGACGGGCCCATATCTTTCTGAATACGGTGGCGTTGCTGCTGTTCATTGGCCAGGGCATGACGGGCGCTCGGGATCTACTCGAGATTCCGCTGAGCTGGCAGGAACCCTTCATTTTTGGATGTGACTTCGTCAACAAAACCTGCCAGTAGTTCAAATAGAATGCAGTCATGATGTGGAAACGGCTGCGATATGGGTTGAATTGGCCTTGGCTTGCCCTGGCAATTGGGGGCATTGCTGCCTTCCAGGGGTTGACCTATTGCTGGGCCGAGGGTCTGTGGTTTGAGGACGTCGGCTATGATGACGCCTTTCAACTGCGGATCACCACCCAATTTATGCTTGGGCTCCTGGGCATGGGGGGCAGCTTTGGGGTGCTCTGGGGCAATCTGGCTCTGGCCAACCGCTTACGTCCGATGGTGGCCTCAGAACTACGGCCCAGCCCCCTCAACACCCAGCGGCGGCGAGTGGGGCTCGGGCTGCAATCACTCTTGGGTCTAACCATCACCTTGGCCCTATTAATCAGCATTCAACTGCTGTATCTGGGGCGGGTCGTGATCAGTTACTGGTCCCCAACCGCGTCCGTTTATACCCCAGCACCACCGACTCCACTTTGGGCAAAGCCAGCAGCGATTCACGCGGTGATCGAGCAGTTGTTGGCCCAGCCTTGGCAAGTAATTGCCTTAGCCAGTGGGGCGATCGCCCTGCTCTTCTTGCCCCGCTTGGCGAGTAAAGTCGCGGCCCTACTGGCCAGTATCGGCCTGGGGATGGCCTTAGCGGAGCACTGGACTAAGGTTTTGCTGGCTTTGAATCCAGTCCCGTTTGGGGAGATAGATCCCCTCTTTAAAAGAGATGTCGGGTTTTACCTATTTCGCCTGCCCTGCCTAGAGGTGCTGGAGTTTTGGCTAATCAGCCTGATGTTTTTTGCCCTGGTCAGCGTCACCCTGCTGTACTTGCTGGCGGGGAATAGCCTCAGCCGAGGTCGATTCTTAGGGTTGACCGCCCCCCAGCAGCGTCATCTCTATGGGTTAGGCGGGGTGCTGCTGTTAGCCACCAGTCTCAGCCATTGGCTCGGGCGTTACCAAACCCTCTATTCCCAACGGGGAGTGGTGTACGGGGCCAGCTATACCGATGTTCATGCTAGTCTGCCCGCCTACACGGCCCTCAGCGCTATGGCCCTGTTGCTGGGATTAGGGCTACTGTGGCGCACCCTGTTTTGGCGCATCGGGCTGATGAGCCTCATGGAGTGGGTGCAAAAGGTGGGGCAGCGGCGATATGCGGCCTTGCCCCCGTTTCCCTATCGCCCCCTATCGGCTCGACCTTTGATTTGGGGAATCGGGCTGTATCTCGGCCTGGGGATTTTGGGTGGGTGGGCTGCGCCGCTGCTGGTGCAGCAGATCATTGTGCAGCCCAACGAGTTACTGCGGGAAACCCCTTATTTAGAACGGGCGATCGCCCAAACCCGTCGCGCCTTTGACCTCGACACCATTAATGCCCAGCCCTTTGTCCCCGAGGGAGATTTGACCGTCGGTGATCTGCAGCAAAATACCCTCACCCTCGACAACATTCGCCTATGGGATACGCGCCCCCTACTCGAAAGTAACCGCCAGCTCCAACAAATTCGCCTTTACTACGAGTTCTCTGGGGCCGATGTGGACCGCTACACCTTTACTGAGGATGACGGCAGCATCAGCCGTCGCCAGGTGCTGATTTCAGCGCGGGAATTGAATTATGACCAGGTCCCCGCCGAGGCCCAGACCTGGGTGAATGAGCACCTGATTTACACCCACGGCTACGGCTTCACCATGAGCCCGGTCAACATTGCCGACGCCGATGGGTTGCCCACCTACTTCATTAAGGACATTGCCCATACCCCCAGCGATCCGACCATCGCCCGCAGCATCCCCCTCAGTAGCCCCCGGATTTATTTTGGGGAGCTAACCCAGAACTATGTGATGACCCAGACTCGGGTCAAAGAGCTGGACTATCCCAGCGGTAGCGACAATGTCTACACCGTTTACGGCGGGCAGCGGGGCATTGCCCTCAATAATCTTTGGCGCAGATTTCTATTTGCCTGGCATCTGCGAGATTGGCGGTTGCCGTTGAGCGCTGATTTTACTGCCGATACGAGACTGCTCTATCGGCGCACGATCACAGATCGCGTTCAGGCGATCGCCCCATTTTTGCGCTTCGACACCGACCCTTATCTGGCAGTTGCTGATATCGAGGGAGATACCAGCAACTGGGGCACCAACGCGATCACGGTTCCCCCGACAGCCGACCCCGAGACCAACTATCTCTACTGGGTCATAGATGCCTACACCACCAGCGATCGCTACCCCTACGCCGACTCGTTAGACAACGGCTTCAACTACATTCGCAACTCGGTCAAGGTGGTGGTGGATGCCTATAACGGCGCGGTTCGCTTCTTTGTAGCGGACCCCAATGATCCGATCATTCAAACCTGGAGCCGTCTGCTGCCCGGCATGTTTCAGCCTTTAGAGGCCATGCCCCCAGCGCTGCGGGAGCACATCCGCTATCCCCAAGATCTCTATCAGGTGCAGTCGAATCACCTGATGACCTATCACATGACCGACCCCCAGGTGTTCTATAACCGGGAGGATCAATGGCGGGAACCCAACGAGATTTATGGCTCGGAAGAGCAGGCGGTGGAGCCCTACTACTTGATCATGCGGCTGCCAGAAGAAGATACCGAGGAGTTTATTTTGCTGCGGCCCTTTACCCCAGCCCAGCGCAATAACTTGGTGGCTTGGTTGGCGGCCCGCTCCGATGGAGATCGCTATGGACGGGTTCTGCTCTACCGCTTCCCCAAGCAAGAGCTGGTGTTTGGGCCGGAGCAAATCGAAGCCCGCATCAACCAAGACCCTGAGATTTCCCAGCGGATTTCTCTGTGGAATACGGAAGGGTCGCGGGCCCAGCAGGGGAATTTATTGGTAATTCCGATCGAGCGATCGCTTCTCTATGTAGAGCCCCTCTATCTAGAGGCAGAGCAAAACCGCTTACCAACCCTGGCGCGGGTGATTGTGGTGTACAAAAATCGGATTGCCATGGCTCAATCTTTGGCGGATGGGCTCCAGGCGATTTTTGTGGGCGATCGCCCCGTTGCCCCCCCGGTGTTGCGGGAGTTGCGACAAGGGGCACCAGAGACCTTACCGAGTCTTGGGGATGAGGATGCTCAATTGGAACCCAGCGACGAGTGATGTTTCACCATTGACCCTAGCGCTTTAGCCATAGAGTCAGCTCAACTTCTCAAGAGGAGCTGAAGGAAAACCGAAGCTCAGGAACCTCATTAGAGAGGACACCATTAAACTCAATTAACTCCCCCCGAATCAAAACTGAAAGCGTAAAGGGAATTGGACTTTCGGAAGAGCGGCAGCGGAGAAAAATATTCACCGACACGACAAAGTCACCGCTAGGGGATTGGCCGGTAGGCCAGAAGATATTTTCAACCGGCGTGCGAGACAGAGCACCCAGACAAGCGGCATTGGCATCAACATCAAGCTGCCCCCCAGATGGGATAAACGGTTCTTGATAACTGACCGTGTCACCGGCAGGATCAGTCACAAATAGATCGAGATCATCAATGGTGTCCCAACGCAGCGTGACTTGCACATCACCGGTTTGTAGCACCGGCTCATTCCGCACCCCACCGCCACCACACAACAGCGAGAGATCGTGGGTCGTCAAACCCGAGTCGGTCACAAAGCAATATCCGTCAGACTGGGCGAGGGCCGAGCCGCTACCGATCGCGGCGAGTCCTAACCCCCAAGGGATTAAATGCCAAAGGGGCATCAAAGCGCGAAAGGACATTGCCATTGGGTTCAGAATCCTTAGGTTTGAGCAACGTTCAGCCGGGATAGGGCAGAGATTAAATCTATGGAGGGTATTAACGCCACTCCTATAGAACCCAGACAACAAGGCTGGTTCGACGTATCTCCATAAATAGGCGGAGCGGGTTGCAAAGGTGTACGGAAACGCTAAGGCTGGGTCGCCGCCATGGCCAATCCATTTAAAGCTTGCCCAATCCGCTCAATCACGGGCTCACATCCGGCCAGGTCATGGCGCTCCATTAGATACTCAGGATCGTTATAGGCCAACCAAACCTCTTCCCCATCGTCCTGCCAAATCAGCGCCTTTTGGGGCAAATCGATCGCCACTGTCTGGTTGCACTGCATCAGCGGGGTGCCAACAGCCGGATTCCCAAAAATCAGGAGCTGTGTATCCCGCAATTCTTGATCTACGGAAGCAGCATTCTGGGCGTGATCAATCCGGGCCATTAGGGTCAGGCCCCGCTCTTGCAGCAGCGCTTCTAAGCGATCGCCCGTTTCCGCCACCGTAAACTGACTCGGCATCTGGAGCAGCCCGTTGCCCGCTTGCATATCAGCTTGACTGACCTCGTGGGAGCAGGCCACCGCGACCCAAAAACAAGCGATCGCGCTAGCGAGCAAAGCAATACGTCTGAGGATTTTCATAGCGTCAGTGATCACAATGGCTTCCATTATGGTGGCCCTAGCGCCTTCTGCACCACCGTCGTTTTCTCACAGGAACGTTCATGTACAAGACGATTATGTAGTATTTATGCTACAAATAATTCGAGAGGTTTGAAGCCTCCCCGTAGTACTCCAGCTACGGAATTGTGATGGAAGGAGGCGTTATGGCCACCCTACTGACGTTTAAGCCAAGTTTCTACACTGGCGAGCGGGATTTGGCAGCGATCGCGGCATTAATCAATACCTGCCGCGCTGCCGATGGCTTGGAAGCTCGGACCTCTGTGCCGCGCTTGCAGGAAAATTTTGCCGACCCTCAATTTGAGCTAGGCCGAGATCTGAGGCTGTGGCGAGATGTAACTGGTGCATTGATGGCAGTCGCTCAACTGTGGCGCACGGCACCGATGACCAATCTGATTGCCCATCTGCAATTCGACATCCATCCCCAGGCTCGACGCAGCGATCTGGCGGCGGAGATTGTTACTTGGGCAGAGCAGCAACTGCAGCAAGTCGGACAACAGCTAAACCTTCCCACTCGCTTGCACAGTGGCTGCAGAGATTCGGTGATCGAGCGACGTGATCGCCTAGAGGCGCTGGGTTTTCTCCCCGTGCGTTATTTCTTCAAGCTGCAGCGATCACTGGCAGAGCCCATCCGGGTGCCCACGCTCCCGGCAGGGTGGCTTTGCCGCCCCATTAACCCTCAGCAAGAGGCTGCAGCTTGGGTGGAGATGTTTAACCAGTCCTTTGTCGATCACTGGAACCATCACCCTTTGACCCTTGAGGAATACCGGTACTACACCAACCACAGCACCTATGAGGCCGCACTGGATTGGGTGATTGAGTCGCCAACAGGAGAACTCGCCAGCTTTTGCTACAGCGAAATTGATCCAGAGTGGAACAACCGCTTGGGGCGGCTAGAGGGCCATGTCAATTTACTGGGCACCCGTCGAGGCTACCGTCGCCAAGGGTTGGCCAAGGCATTGCTGTTGGTGAGTCTGCAGCAGTTGCGGGAGCGGGGCATGGCGATCGCCAGTATTAGTGTTGATGCCCAAAACCCATCCGGTGCCCTGGGGCTCTACCAGTCTGTGGGGTTCCAAAGGGTCAAAAGCTCCACCGTTTTTGAAAAGGTGGTCATTCCTTGAGGCGGATAATCAATAAGCGGCTACGCCGGTTTCGTGCTGGTACTGGCCAATGATTTGAGCTAGCGCTGGCACCGCCGCTTCTACATCCCCTTGCACCGATTTGCGCACTTTGTTGTAGGCCGATCGCACCAGGCTGCTGACATGTTTAATTCGGGCGTCGGTAATCCCTAGCAGGGTATTGGCAGTCTCTGTTTGATGTTGAGACAAATAATTAACCGGGTCTCCGGTCTTGCAGCCCTCTTCCCAGAGCGGATCCAGAGCCTTAAAAATGGAGGGAAGTAGGCGGGCGATCGCCCCTGAAATATAGTTGGCATCGATGCCCTTTAAAACCTTATAAGTGGCCTTCAGCGCAAGCCCAGAGATGCCCCCTTTCGCACTCACTTGGGTCTCGATCAGCTGAGCACAATCGGCCACGATATTGGCTTTGACCGACGGGTTCTCAAGCATCTCACTGAGTTTCATTGAAATTTCCCTTCCCTGTAAACGCGCTATGCCTAGAGTGTTCCTAACTCCCACCTGAAATTCACTCAAACGCAGCAAAATTACAGATCGCGCTCAAATAGCCTCTAAGAACATTTTTTGAAAAGAAAATGGCTTGCGTTACACCTCGCGATAGCTGATGTAATGGCACCTCTTGTGGGTGCCCTCGATAACTTGTCTGGCAATCTCCCAAGCAAAGTGGCTCGGGCTATAGAACCACTATCAATAATCCGGGTACGATCAGAAGACCTTTCTGCTTGAGTCTGTGTTGAAGAAGCTCAAAAAAGCCCCTGGCATTCAACTGCTGAAGTCTAAACCCGTGATCTTATTAGTTCAAACGGTTCTGAAATGGCAGCGGGATGACTGTTGGGAGATGGGTGCGGCGCTGTCTTACTACGCGCTCTTCTCCCTGTTTCCGATTTTCTTGGTGGTATTGAGCGTCTTTGGTGCCTTCATTGGTCCGACCAGCCAAGTCCATGAGCAAGTGCTGCAGTTCTCCCAAAGTAGCCTCCCTCCTGAAGCCCACACCCTGGTTGACAGAACCCTCACCCACCTCAACCGCAATAGCGTCAGCGCCGGGATTGTGAGTTTCCTGCTCGTATTCTTTACCGCCAGCGGCGTGTTCGGGGCGCTAACCCGCGCCATGAATAAGATTTGGCATGTACACCTAACCGACACCAATGGCTCAGGGGTGCAATCAGCAGTGGCCACGTTCCTGCGGAACCGCATCCTGGCTTTTTTATTGGTCTTTAGCAGCGCCGCCTTGATGGTGGTGTCCCTCGTATCCAAAATTGTGATCGAGGTGATTTTGGATTTGCTCCTTGACTTGGGCAATGTGGTCTGGTTCATCCAACTGGATGATTTGCTATTGCTTAGAACCCTGCAAGGATTAACCACCTATTTGATTTTGTCTGCAGTGCTGATGGTGCTCTTTAAAGTTCTGCCCAAGACCCGCATCGCTTGGCGAGATGTTTGGCTAGGGGGATTCGCCTCAACCGGACTCTTCATGCTGCTGCAGCATTTGGTCAGCAACAGCATCATTCAAATGGGGGGCCAGTTTCGCTCCTATGGGGTAATCGGCAGCGTCATGATCCTGATGCTCTGGATCTTTTTGACGTTTCAGATTCTGCTGCTAGGCAGTGAAATGACCTATGTCTACGCCCACCTCTGCGGCAGTCGGAGCGGGATTAAACGGAATAGTCCCTAGGGCGCGTCATCAACACCGGGTGAAAGCCTTGCTGGGTAAGTTAACCGCGCCCGTTTCTACCCTATTGCTAGGGACTGAAACTGTTACACCACAGGGATCCTAGTTTTAATTGATGACAGCCCCTAGCTGGTCCGGACTTTCATTAAAGGTTGACCAAATTCAACCGGCTGGGCATTTTCGACCAAGATTTCAACAATCTCGCCGCTAAGCTCTGCTTCCAGCTCGTTCATCAGCTTCATCGCCTCAATGATGCAGACGGTTTGGCCGGTTTTGATGCGATCGCCCTGCTCAACAAAGGCGGGTTCGTCCGGGGCTGGGGAACGGTAAAAGGTCCCCACCATCGGAGAGGTGATTTCAACCAAATTAGGATCCACGGTGGGAGGGGGCACCGGAGCCGAAGCAGGGGCGGCTGGGGGAGCAGCGGACGGAGCTACAGGGACAGAAGGGGCCGCAGGAGCCGGTGCGCCAACCTCGGGTGGGGCGCTTGCCATGACGGTCATGGCTCCTGGCTTTCTGAGCGTTAACTCAAAATCTGCACTCTTCAGAATTAGCTCTGAGATGTCGGTTTGATTCAGAGCTGCCACCAACTCCCGTAACTCACTAACGTTTAAATCCACCAATTGCACTCCCTGCTCTGTTAGCAGTGTTCACTGTAATGCCAATGCCCTTCCCATCCATCTGGGCGTTTAGGCAATAGCTTAAGACTCTCGACCCAGGTACGTATCAGAGCGGGTATCAATCTTAATCCGCTCACCAATCGAGATAAACAGCGGCACCATCACCTGGGCACCGGTTTCAACGATCGCGGGTTTAGTGCCCCCTGTGGCGGTATCGCCTTTCACCCCTGGATCGGTCTGAGTGACTTCGAGTACCACCGAATTAGGAAGCTCCACTTCCAAAATTTGCTCATTCCAAAGCACCACATTGACGGCCATCTCCTCACGCAAATACTTCACCTGCGTGCCAATTTGATTGGCCGTCATCCGCACTTCTTCATAGGTTTCCATATCCATGAAGACTAGGTCATCTCCGTCTCGATAGGTATGCTGCATGCTTTTCTTTTCGAGATTGGCCTGGGGAACCGTCTCACCGGCCCGAAAAGTGCGCTCAATCACGTTGCCGCCCTTGACACTTTTCAACTTGGTGCGAACAAAGGCAGATCCTTTGCCGGGTTTGACATGGAGAAACTCCACCACCCGCCATACGGATCCATCCAGCTCAATGCTGACACCGGTGCGAAAGTCATTACTGGAAATCATGACGCTGGCTACTTTTGGGTTGGAATAATCGGCAATTCATTTTACCGCCCAGTCGGAAATTCCCAACAAGGCAGAACCGTTCATGGAGTGAACCGCCCTATGGCAAGATCAGAAGTGGCCTCCTACCATGACCACCGTGATTTCCACCCCACGCCCGATGCAACGACTCATGCGATCACTGACGGTCGCTTTCCTCGCGACCTTACTCTGGACCGGATTAGCCCTTTTCGGTGGGGGAGGGCCCGTTGCCGAAGCCAGCCCGCTATCCAACTCGTTAGTGGCCTATTTACCCCCAGGAAACGCCATTACCAATGGCAAGGCACTGCTGCGCTACGGTTTACCCATTCAAAATGAAGATATTCGCAAGATCCAGGCCGATATTGAGGGCATATCGCAATGGTTACGCAGCAAGCGCTGGGGACCGATCAAGCGTGAAACCAAGAAGGTTAATAAGTTCTTAGCGCGGCGATCGGCGACGATTTTAGCAGCAGTGCCTGCCGCCAACCAAGCTCAGGCAGAGCAGTTGCTTACCGATTTGCAGGCGGGGCTAGAAGCGCTGGATGGCATTGTGGAGGCGCGCGATAAGTCAGGGGTTTGGCTGCAGCGAGCCGCTTTACTGGATATCGTTGGCAAGGTCGAAGCCCTGATGGTCGAGGGGTTCCCCTTTGAAGTGCCCGAAGACTACGCCAATCTGCCCCAACTCAAAGGTCGGGCCACTATTGAATTTGAAACCACCCGAGGAAAGGTTACTGCCATTGTTGACGGCTATAACGCCCCGGTCACGGCGGGTAACTTTGTCGATTTGGTGCAGCGGGGCTTTTACGATGGCATGCCCTTTATCCGAGCTGAGGATAATTACGTGCTGCAAACCGGTGATCCGGAGGGGCCAGATGAAGGCTTTATCGACCCGAAAACGGGTGAATATCGCGCCATTCCCCTCGAAATTATGGTCAAGGGCGAAACTGAGCCCCTCTACGGAGCCACTTTTGAATCCCTAGGCATGTATTTAGAGGATCCGGTGCTGCCATTCTCGGCCTTTGGCACCCTAGGCATGGCCCGTCCTGGGGGTGAACCCGACGGCGGTTCTTCCCAGTTCTTCTTCTTCTTGTTTGAACCGGAGTTGACCCCTGCGGGCCTCAACCTGCTGGATGGCCGCTACGCCGTATTTGGCTATGTGGTTGACGGCAAGGACGTGCTCGATAAGCTCAATCAAGAAGATTCCATTGTCTCTGCCCAGGTTGTCGAAGGGTTAGAAAACCTGTTGGAACCCAGAGCCTAGTCGCCGTTAACGCCCATGCCAGGGCGCACAGTGCGCCCTAACGCAACCTCCCCTGTCGCAAACGCTGGGTTTAGGGATGAACGGATCTTTTAGGACAGAGGCTGCGTTGCCCCCTTCATTCCCTAAGTTTGGGGGCTGGAACGATAATCACCTTGGAATCGTATTCGGAACGAGGAAGCATTCTAAAATCTTGTTTGCAAAGGTTGTCACTGGCAATGTACGCCAGCAAGCATTGACGAGGATTTAACGGGTATGGGTTGGTTCACCATAGGGCTGATTGGGGGGCTGGTGGGCGTCACTACGATGGGACGCTTTGTGGCCTTGCCTAAGCTAAAAAGCGCGATCGCCCAGGCCCGGTTTGTGATTTTACTGGGAGCGCTGTCATTTCTATTAGTGGTGCTGGGGTTAGTCCAAGCCCATAACAATTACCGGGTGAGCCAATGGCTGACGATGTCGCCTTTAACCAAAGCAACTGAGGTGCAGGAAGCCGTAGAAGCGCCTTATGTGCTCATCGCTGGACGCATTAGCCCGAATATGTCGGCCAATCCAGACGGTTATGTCACTTACCTGCGTCTAGAGCGAGATAGCAACGACAGCTTTGGCGACTACGAAGATTTGGACGTAGTTCTAAGTGACGGCACAGAGGTGCGAGTTGGTCGTGAATATGGCTCTCGCCCGGTATACCGCTACGACTACTACAATTGGCCCACCCAGCGAGAAGGCTTTTACACGTTTTACTACCTGGAGCCGAACCAGCCGGTATTGGCCCTGGGTCATCCCCGCCGCACCAATCGCGGCATTACCCTTGCCGACACTGAGTTTGTGTTAGCCGGTACCGCTGAGGACTATGGCCCCCTCTTTGTTGATAAAACGCGCCCATGGCTCCCGGTAGGGCGGGCAGCCATGGCCCTTGCGCTGGCGATCGCCCTGATTATCTGGGTGTCATTGCTACCGATTTTGATCCGCCTACAGCGGGATGAATCCTTTCATTGGCAAGCTATCCTCAGTCAGGTACGTATCGGTTAGAGATTGGGTACCGGCTGGTGTAAATTACAGCGCAACATAAAAGTTCTAGTTCCCCTGTGCTTGTCCCGTCAGACTTCTGGATTTGATTGATGAAGCGCCCTCACCCTTTACTCCCGTAAGCGCGGCATCAGTTGGGCTAAATTACAGGGGCTATGGCGAATGTCGAGCTGATCTTTGATCAGAGCGTCCCAGCCGGTGCGGCAGGCCCCTGAAGAACCAGGCAGGCAGAATAGGTAGGTGCCGTTTGCCACCCCTGATAGCGCCCGTGACTGAATGGTTGAGGTTTTGATCTCCTGGTAAGAGACCATGCGGAAGATTTCACCAAAGCCTTGGATTTCTTTGTCTAATAGGGGTTGAATCGCTTCTGGGGTGCCGTCCCGTCCGGTGACGCCGGTGCCGCCGGTTGTGATCACCGCCTGCACGCTTTCATCGGCAATCCAGCGGGAGACCACGGCCCGAATTTGATAAATATCGTCGGGTACGATCACTTTTTCGACCAGGTGATGACCGGCGTCTAGGAGGCGATCGCAAAGCAACTTGCCGGATTTATCGGTCTCCTCCGTGCGGCTATCGGAGACGGTCATCACGGCAATTTTGATTGGGATAAATTCAGCGATCGCCATCGGAGTCAGCCTTGATTTGCAATAGTCTCCACTGTAACCATTGGCCCGTTGGCGTGACACTAGGCCATCGTCCCCTGTGCCTTGGGCCTTAACCCTATTGACCGTTGATCAACAATCCGGAACTTTTCGGAGCAGGGCTGGTCTCGGGTGAAGTAGATCCTAACCAACGGAAAAATGCCATCATTAACCCGTTCTGTATCATTTCTGATGCATGCGGCCTAATCCCTCCATGAAAATCAGTCTTTCTCCTTTGACAGCCGCCACCACTGCTCTGCTGATCGGTGGTTTGCCCCTCACTGCCTTTGCGGCCCCTTACGTGGCCCCCTCTGATCTCGGTCTGCCAGGTCCCCGTGAAGGGGCGGGTACGCGAGGCTGTGTATTTGGCGATCCCAGTAGTTTGACCCTGCTCATGCCCGACAATAATGTCGGCTGGACTACGGCTGCTTACCCTGAATTCCACTGGTATACTCCCGTTAACGTGGCTAGCTTTGTGGAATTCACCCTGTATAAAGCCAACCCCGAAGACGAGAGCGATCGCACTCAGGTCTATCAAAGTCGCTTTGCCGTCAGTGGTGAGGCCGGTATTGCTAGCCTGCAACTGCCTGCTGACAGCGGCTTGCCGCCCCTAGAACTGGGGCAGATGTATTACTGGCAAGTGGCTATCTTCTGTAACCCTGACAGCGAAGCTGGGGATCTCCAAGCCGGGGGCTGGATTGAGCGCCGTGAACCGGATGCGGCTTTGGCGGAGTCCCTGGCCACGGCCTCTGAATCGGAAAAGGTTGATCTCTATGCCGCAAATGGCTATTGGTTCGATGCGGTAGAGAGCCTGATTGCCCAGCGTCTAGCCGATCCTGAGGATGTAGCGGTCCAGGCAGGTTGGATGGAATTGCTGGAGTCTGTAGGTTTACCGGAGTTGGTCGATCAGCCCTTATTCAGCCAAGGGTTAACGTTGGATGTCGCCGCTCTGGATTGCCTAGATCTTTCGGCGTTGAGCGATCTGGCTGAATAACCTGAGTACGGGTTAGGAAAACTAGGCTGAAATATCCCCTCCCTGGAGGGGAAAATCGACCAAGTTTTATGGGTTTCTGGCTTACCCTACACTGACGTTGAGTAGGTTCCGGGCGCGTTAACGATTCTTGTAGGGGCAGGTCTCGTGCCTGCCCTTTCTTGTGCCTTCGGGGCTACAGCCAGCCCCGAAGGCGATACACCAACAGCCCCAGATATTCCTTCATGGCGCGGCTGACCTGAAAGAGGTTGCCTGCATCTGGCAAGAGACTCAGCATGACCGCCTGACGACTGCCGTTGATTTCCTCCACAGATTGGGCCGACACCAAAAAGTCGGTGGGGGCAGCGATGGCGTCCATGCCCTGATGGCGAAAGATCGCCAGGGCGCGGGGCATATGCATGGCGGAGGTGACCAGCAGAATTCGGTTGATCCCCTGCTCTGTCAGCAGCGCTTTGACATTAACGGCATTCTGATAGGTATTGAGCGAAGTGGTGTCTTGGGCGATCGCCTCGGTCGGCACCCCCCAGGCGGTGGCGATTGCCGCCATATCCGCCGATTCTGGGTTGCCGCCCCCGCGCCAGGCAATCCGTCCACCGCTAAAGACCAGTAGCGGGGCTTTTTTGGCTTTATACAAACGAATGCCGTGGAGAATACGATCGCCCGCCTCATTCAAATCCACCCAGGGGCGGGGATAGATCGGTGAACGGGTACTGCCCCCGAGCACCACAATCGCTTCGGCTTGGGGAACCGGCTGAGGCGGCAGGTTTTGCCACTCTAAAGACTGCACCAAGCGGGTCGCCACCCAGGCATTGCTGCCGATCAGCAATACGACTAGGGCCGCCGCGATCGCCCCCATGGCCCAGCGATGATACCGCCGCCACAGCAACACCATTGCCACCAACATCAGCCCACAACTGAGTCCTAGGGGATAGACCAGCAGGGGCAAAAGCTTTGACAAAAATAAGAACATCAGTCAGCGGGGTTCATTGCTAGGGGCTGAAACCGTTGCACCATAAGAATTCTAGTTTTGATTGATAAAAGCCCCTAGAGGACGCCAATAAAAGCGATTGCAGGCGGTATGGCCCGAGCAGCCCAGGGCCTGCGGCAGGCGAGTAAAGCCATTTCTTTCATAGAGGCGAATGGCTCGGGTCATGGTGTCCAAAGTTTCGAGATAGCACCATTGGTAGTCCAATTTATGGGCCGTGGCCAGTAAACGGCTAATTAAGGCTGCGCCGACCCCTTGCCCACGCACCTCCGGGAGGCAGTACATTTTTTGCAACTCGCAGGTGGCCGGGTATTCACAGGCAAATGGGGCAATGCCGCCACCGCCCATCACTTGCCCATCGCGCTCGACCACAAAATATCGGGTGCCGGGGTGGTCGTAGGTCTGGGCCATGGCATCTAGCTCAGGATCTGACCAGGCAAAACCCGGTCGGGCTGCCCCCATTTCGGCTAAAACTTGTCGAATAATACGGGCGATCGCCCCATTGTCTTTCGTCTGAACCGGCCTGATTTCAAAGGATTTCACCAAAAACCCACCACCCTAAACCGAGAAGCCGCCAGGATTGTACCCCATCCCAATTCAGGTGCTGTGGCGGTGTTTACCCCCCAAGGGCCGTGCCGCAGTGGTGGCAGTGGGGGGTGTATTTATAGGTGGGCTGATGGCAGTGGTTACAGGTTTGATATTGGCCGAATCCGCAATGGGGACAAAAGGCATCGTCTGAGCGCAGCTTGGCGCTGCAGCGAATGCAGCGACCTTTTTGGATGCGGTTTTTGGCTTGCACCCTGGGATTAAACACAAACCGCTGCAGCAGTTTGATTAAGGCAAAGCCCAGTAACGGGATAATCGCAATCAAGAGGTAGCTGGCCAGGAAGAGTAGCCCGCCGAGCACCTGCACAATCGCCTCCACCACCGCACCGACCAGATTGCCAAACTGGACAAATTCAAACAGGCGCACCGCCAGTGGCAAGCAGACAATCAGCAACAGGTGCCAACTCAGCAAGGTCTGCAGCCCCCATTGCCGACGACTGGCCAATCGATGCCAGCCATAGGCCACGACAATCAGCGGCGTCAAAAACAAGATTTGCAGCCCCAGCACCTGGTTGGGGTGCCAAAAGGCGGCATGGTCATAGGCGGCCTGGAGAGTGTCGTAGCGAGCCCGATCCCCCACCCAATCTAAATAGACGGTCCCTTCTGGGCTGGCGATGAGGGCCGTTTCAAGGACCGTCACCTCAGCTTGCTTCTGATCAATTTGCTGTTGGTTGGCGTCTATTTCGGCCTTAGTCGTTTCAGCGGTGGCTTCGTTAATGGAGGCATTGGGATCTTGATCGGCAATGTTCTCTAGCAAGGTCGAGTCATATTGCTCTCGCAGCACCCGATTCTTGTCTTCTATGGCAGCGATGTCTGCTTTCAGGGTGCGAATCTGATCACGGTAACCCCGATTCTCGGCTGTATTGACGGTGGCCTGTCGCTGTTGGTGGGTTTCGCAGATCGGGTCCACACTCCCCAGGCGGGGGGGTGTTTCAAAGGGGATGGTGTTTTCATGGGTGGCGATCGCGCTTTGCAAAAGCTCAACCTTGACCAACCGTAGATCCTTGTCGGGTGAGGGCTCGTGGAAGGCGGCATAGTCTGGCAGGCAAGCAAATTGCTCGGTCGGACTCAGGGGCCATTGGGAAATGCTGGTCAACCCCCCAAACACATTCACCAAGACGAACAGGTCAATCAAAATCAGAATCACGATACTGACTTTGTTGATCGGTTCTTGGTGAATTTGAGTGGATTTCCGTAAAAAGCGCCGACCGGCACGACGCAAAAAGCGCAACATGGCTGCCTCTCTCCCAAGCGGACTGTCACCCAATGCGGGTGTGGTCCAACCTTAACCAGGGCAAGTTGGGCTGCGCGGGAATACAGCCAGTTTTAGGATTTACACAGTGCGAAACTCTACCGATTGGGAATCAAAGGTTCAAGCTCCGACAAAAGTTGAGGCAAGTCTTCACGAATCACCGTCCAAACTTCGTTGAGATCGACTTCGTCGTAATCGTGGGTAATGACATCGCGCATCCCCGCCATTTCTTTCCAAGCAATATTGGGGTGCTGCACTCTAAAGTCTTGGGTCAGCCTTTTTGTGGCTTCGCCGATGATGGTGATACGGCGCAAGATGGCGTCTTGTTTCTCAATGTTGGTTGCAAGGGCATCAAAGTCCTGGTTGGCTGAATATTGCAAAATCAGCTTGATTGCCTCAACGATATCAACCAGGGCTTCTTGATTACGCGACATAGATAATCTGGGCAGCGTTCAGAATGTTTTTGCGACGCAGCCAGTTACGGCTCTGTTGAATAGCGGTTTTACTAACCAAATCAACGTCACGGTGCAATAGGGCCTGCAGGTCTTCTTGCATACGAATTTTTTGGAACAGCCCGCGTTTAGCTGTGGGCAGGTAGGTAACTAATACATCTACATCGCTACCAGGGTTAAAGTCATCGCGCAGAATGGACCCGAAGCAGGACAATTCGGCCACATGCCACTGCTGGCAAAAGGCTTCGAGTTGAGAGGCCGTAATGCCTAGGCGGTTATAGATGTGAGATTGTGGCAGAGGCGTTGCCATCGAATTACGGAAGTGTCGGCTGGATGCGATGGTTTAAAACTCAACTTTAACGAAAATTGTGTTGGATTCTGTGACCGCGTCTCTCACCCTATATGGATAACCCAGATCAGCCCACACGAATACAACTGCTGGGCGGATATGTCGTCTTGCTGGCCATCGTGGGCGGGATGGTTGGTGGCGTTTTTTATCTACTCAAAGCGTCGGATGCCTATCAAACCGGTCTTGAGTCGGTGCAAAACAGCAAGGCCGTCGAAGATCAGATTGGTTCTCCGGTGAAAGCGGGGTTTTGGGTCTTTGGCTCAATCAGTCTGAGCGGTGAGTCGGGTGCTGCGGCTCTCTCTTTTCCGGTGCATGGACCCGAAGGGGCTGGCAGGGTCAATGTTGTGGGGGATAAGACGGATGGGGTTTGGCAATACTCAACGGTAACTTTCGAGCCTAAACCTGAGGGGCGGGAGATTGATTTATTGCCGCAACAGTAGGTTGGGTGGAATGCCATGGAACCCAACAGGGACAAGGGTTTAAGGGCAGCGGAGATCCCAGGGTTTTGTCGCTGTGCTGAAACAGTGACTTGTGGACCCACCCCAAAAACCCTGGGATCTGGGAGTGGGTCAGACGGTGAGGAGGCGGACTTCTAGGTCGGCCCAGGCTTGTTTGGAAATACGGACCGCAGCGTCTTTGCAGCGGAGGAGGAGTTCGGTGGCGTAGAAGTAATCTCGCAGGGCCTCGGCTTCAGCCTTATTAAAAGTCAACGCTGCTCGGTCGAGGCCAAGAACATCGAACCAGATTGCCTCCAGCTTATTGGCCCAATCTTGCCAAGCTTGATCAGGGTCTGCATCAGTGGGGATCGTTTCTGCCATCTGCTGAAGTTGGGCGGGCAACGTTGCAAATTCAGGAGAGTTGAAGACATTAGCAAAGTCTTCAGCGCTGTCGCTGTCGATGGCTATGGCTATGGCTATGGCGATGGCGCTGTCGATCGCCCTTACCACCGCCTCCGACTTCTGCACATCCAACGCATCCCCATGAGGTACCGCAAACCGCCGCGAATCATTGTCAAAATGCGGAGTCTTGTCAACGTCAAGCATGGGGATCTCCCTCTCAAGGTGACCCCCATAGGGTAGCGACTACGGTGCTTCCTTCAGGGATTTGGATTGGAACATCGTATTCAACCCAGCGCCGATTAGATAGCCTGCGGTGCAAATCATGAGGCCATAAATATTCAGCCCCAGATCCAAGGCGTATTTGCCGCCACCCATGCTCATCCAAGTGGGAAAAATCTGGGTACCGAGAGCGCTTTCGAGCACCCGCAAAATCCCAAAAGTGAGCCCTGGCCAAAAAGATAGATGGAAGCTCAGTGCCCCCGCCCCCCGCACGAAGGCCAGCAAGAAAATCGGAGCTAACCCCATCACCATGGTGCCGCTGATGGTCGTGGCCTGAATGATCGCTGGACCCACCTTGTCACCGAGATAGATGCTGAGCAAAGGGATGTTGCCCAGTAGGGCGATCGCCACAATCCACCAGCGCCCCAGATAAGCCTGGGTTTCAGTGGGCTGACCTTTGCGGTTAAACCAGTCCCGTGCCCCCAGTTTGGCCACGCTAGAAAAGGTGGAATCAAGGGTGGACCCAGCGCTGGTGAGCATGATCGCATTAAACACCAGCAACATCGGCAGACCAAACAAGGCCGGTACATTCAAACTAGGAGAGCCTTCCACCCCAAAGGCGCGAGCATAAAGCCCGACGGTGCTGAATAGAAAAATGAAGCCACCGCTGATCAACCCCGCCCAAATAAACCCCTTCACCATCACTTTGGGGGAGGTAATGAAGGCGCGATCTGTCATCACCGGATCATGGAAGGGATAGCTAAAAATCTGCACAAAGGCCAAGCCACAGAAGGTGAGACCCGCCAAGCGCGTATCGCCATCGACTGCCGGAATACCCTGAGAGACCAAACCCGGCCCTAGCACCCCCAGAATTACCACCAGCAGCACCGCCGCCAGCAGCATCTGTGCGCCATCAGTGAGCAAGCTGCTGCGGAGCCCTCCCAACAGGCTGTAGTACACCGTAAAGGCGGTCACCACTAGAGCCGCCAGCCAATAGCCGCCGCTGCCTTCCGGCCCAAAGTAGAGGGAAAACACTTTGGTGTTAGACCACACCTCATTAATTAACCGGATGGCGATCGCCAGTAAAAATAAGCGGGCACAGACGGTGCCATACTTGCTGACCAGAAATTCGGAAATGGAGCGGTGTCCCCCACGGGTGCGGATGAAATAAAGGGCGATCGCGGCGGTGACAAAACTGAGGTAATAGATCGAGTAGCCCAGTCCGCCCCAGATGCCAAAGGCATTACCGAGGCTGGCGGCATTGTCGATGGACTTAGCAAAAATCCAAGAGATCGCAGCACTAGAGACCAGCAGCCACATGCCTGGTGCTTGCCCCCCTTGGGACTGCCCCCCAAAAAACGCTAGGGCCGAGACTTTATTGGGTGTGGTCTTTTGTACCAATCGATAGATAAAAAATCCGTAGCTGGCCAGTAAGGCCCAAGTAATCGTCGTTGTGAGCATCGCTATGAGCAGTAAAGGTTAACATCCCCTCCTGAGAAGGGGTGCCCGCAAGGCGGGGTGGGTTTTCGGGTGGCCACAGGGTGGAATGGGTTCTTGAGGTGCGGTTGTGCCCGTAAAGCGTGTTAACCCACCCCTAGCCCCTCCCAAGAGGGGAAGCTCCTGGGACCAACTGGCGTCCTCGGGGCTGAACGGCCTTTTCGGCATCGGGCAAGATTTCAGCACAGGTGGTCCAGATCCCCTGCTGTAGCGAGTCTTGAAATTCTAGAGGCAAACCCGCTGCCGCCATCGCTGCTACGACCAGCGCCACGTCGTAGGTGAGGGTGTGTAGCTGAGGTCGAGGCGGTTGCATTCCGCCAGAAAAGTCCAATGTGCCGTAGTAAACCTGCGGCTGGCCGTCATGGGCCGGGCGTCCCAATACGCCCACATTGCACCAAAAGCCGTTGCTGACCTGGCGAATCCAGGGGAGCCCCGTATGGGTCGCGCAGATGACCTCAACGCTATATCGCTCTAGGGTGGCTTCAATCCAGCGATCGCCCGTGGTCGAGTCCCAGACGAACTCGTTCACCACATCGGGGCTGCCGTGGCAGAGCAAGATTGAGCGACCTCGCCATTGCAGCCGCATCAACGGCGGCAGCTCTCGCAGCCAAGCCCGATGGTGCTCTGCCGTATGGGCATAGGTGTAGTCATAGCTGAGTTGGGCAAAGGCTTGATCGCGCGGATCGCTATAACCACAGCCACAGTCCCGCTCCCCATGGCCAACGGCATGGTCGTAGTTCCCCTGCAGGCAGATCACTTCGGCTTGGCGGAGTAAATCCAGGGTGCGGTTGGGATCAGGGCCAAAGCCGCCTAAATCCCCCAGGCAAAATCGATAGGCTTGATCTTGGGTCGCCTCTAAAAACGCCTCAACCGCCCCAAAGTTGCTGTAGGGTCCGCCACAGAGGGCAATGCGATCGCACTGCTCTGGAATCACCATCTCAACGGGCACATTGTCCATCGCATGTCTGAGGGCCATGAGCCCGAACGTTGTTTCTATGCATCTAAGCAAACAACATCGGCTGTAAAGCTGAGTTTTTTGTGAGAATTCCAGAAGGGAAACCCTTTTGAACGCTTTCCAGCTCCCAAAAGGGTGTTCTCTCTAGGGCATCAACATACTGGGTTGGCCTAGCCTATGCCCTCACCCCAAACCCCTTGCCCTTTAGGCTGCTTATACATATCTCTGACTTGAGCAACATGGGCCGATGCCCCGCTATCGCTGCCCCCTTAAAATGGACTGTCGCCAGCCTCGCCCCTGTCGTCTTACCGTCGCATTCACGACCCAACCCGTATCTCCCTTTCGGGGGGTTTGGGGGAGTTAGGCCCCCATATCAGGGGGTTTGGGGGCCAGCCCCCAATTCCGGTATTGGCTCTTCTGGAGGACAAGCAACCTCCAAACCCCTTTTCTGAAAAGCGATAGAACGACTTTTGCGTAAATAATAGAATTTGGGGGCTGGGGGCCTCGGAAGCCTTAGAGTCATGGATAGGTTGATTCCGCCATGGGTGTCAACTTTGGGGTCTCCTCCGTTCCCTTGCACCCAATTACCGCAGTACCCTAGGCCTTTGGCTGGATCAAATACCCACATTGATGCTCCCCTTCCACCAGCCAATGGGTGCGCTCCACAGAGCAATTGGGTAGCGCCATGCGAAACATCTCAAGCTCATGGCCGCAGACGCTAGGAAAAGATTCGGCAATGGTAGAAATGGCGCAGTTGTATTCCGTAATGATGTAGCGCGGACTATCCCCAGCCTCAGTTTCCACCTGATGCCATTCCGCCATATAACCCTCAGCCTGACGCAGCTTTACTAAGCGCTTTACCCGCTCTAACACAGGCCCCTGACCCACCTCCGCCCGATAGGTTTCAGCCTTACGCTGCCATTGTTTATACAAAATATCTTTGACCTGCTCTTGGCCTACGGTCTCCGCCAAGGTGGCTAGCAGGGATAAGGCAAATTCGCCGTACTGGGCGGGCAGGCGATCGCGCCCTTTGCGGCTCAGCGTATATAGATAGTTAGGGCGGCCCATCCCCTCTCGAACGATGCGGTGCTCAACCAACTCCTCTGCCGAGAGATCTTTGAGGTGACGACGAATCGCCTGGGTACTCACTTTTAGGTGTTCTGCCAAAGCTTGAGCTGTAGACTCTCCCTGCTTCAATAGGTGCTGCAGGATATCTGCTTTTGTGGAGGGTGGCTGGAGAGACGTCATCGGCAAACCACGAGATGAACCGGCTGGCGGGCACTAGGACAAATGACAATCTACTTTGACAACTTTTGTGTTGCTAAAGTACTCTAATGAAGGTTAGGCAACTTGTATGTTGCTTTAATTATAGAATTACTGGGTTGATACGACACATAGGGGTCTGATGAGCGAAGCTAACTCCAACCAAGCCACCGAAAAAAACTTGGAGCTGATGCGTAACTTTGCCCAAAGTTATGCCAAGCGAACCGGCACCTATTTTTGTGCTGACTTGGGGGTTACTGCGGTCGTGATTGAAGGGTTGGCTAAGCATAAGGACGACCTAGGTGCACCCCTCTGTCCCTGTCGCCACTACGAAGACAAGGAAGCCGAGGTTAAGGCCGCCTTTTGGAATTGCCCCTGTGTGCCCATGCAAGAGCGTAAGGAATGTCACTGCATGCTGTTCCTGACTGAAGACAATGCCTTTGCTGGGGACAAGCAAGATATTGAGTTTGAGACGATCCGCGCCGAAACGAACAAGTATTAATGGTCTGACGGATCTCAGGTGAATTGAGATCTCGGGTTGGTTTGCTGCTGTCGATTTATTCCCCTTGGTGCCATGAGTGCTTCTGTCCAGTCTTTAGTGAGTCAGCCCTATAAGTACGGCTTCGTCACCGATATCGAGGCGGATGTCATTCCTCGGGGATTGAGCGAAGATACCGTTCGCATGATTTCGGCTAAAAAGAATGAGCCAAAATTCATGCTGGAATTTCGCCTCAAGGCCTACCGAAAGTGGTTGACCATGGCGGAGCCTGACTGGCCCAACGTCGACTATCCCCCCATTGATTATCAAGACATCGTTTATTACTCCGCCCCCAAGCAGGAGAAAAAGAAGCTTGACAGTTTAGATGATGCTGACCCGGCTCTGCTGGAGACTTTCGAAAAATTGGGGTTGCCCCTATCGGAGCAAAAGCGCTTAGCCAACGTGGCCGTAGACGCCATTTTTGACAGCGTCTCGATCGGGACCACTTATAAGGAGAAGCTGGCGGAGCAGGGCGTGATTTTTTGCTCGATCTCCGAGGCCGTGCAAGAGCATCCCGACCTAGTGGAGAAGTATCTGGGCACCGTCGTGCCGGTAGGGGATAATTACTTCGCCGCCCTCAACTCTGCGGTCTTTAGCGACGGCTCCTTTGTGTACATTCCCAAGGACACAAAATGTCCGATGGATTTGTCCACCTACTTCCGCATCAACAATGGCGACTCAGGTCAGTTTGAGCGCACCCTGATTGTGGCCGAATCCGGCAGTTCAGTCACCTACTTAGAGGGCTGCACCGCCCCCATGTACGACAGCAATCAGCTCCATGCGGCGATCGTCGAGCTAGTGGCGCTGGATAACGCCGATATCAAATATTCCACCGTCCAAAATTGGTTCGCTGGGGATGAGAATGGCAAGGGCGGTATCTATAACTTTGTGACCAAGCGCGGTCTCTGTGCCGGTAAGAATTCCAAGATTTCCTGGACCCAGGTGGAAACCGGCTCGGCCATCACCTGGAAATATCCCAGCTGCGTGCTGGTGGGCGATAACTCCGTTGGGGAGTTTTATTCCGTCGCCCTGACTAACAACATGCAGCAGGCCGACACCGGCACCAAAATGGTGCATGTGGGCAAGAACACCCGCAGCACCATCGTTTCTAAAGGCATCTCTGCTGGGAAATCCAAGAACAGCTATCGCGGTCTCGTGAAGGTCGGCCCCAAAGCTACAGGAGCCCGCAATTATTCCCAATGCGACTCGATGCTGATTGGCGATACCTCTAACGCCAACACGTTCCCCTATATCCAGGTGCAAAACCCCACCGCCCAGGTGGAGCATGAGGCATCCACCTCCAAAATTGGCGAAGACCAACTCTTTTACTTTGCCCAGCGCGGTATCTCCCCGGAGGATGCGGTTTCGATGATCATCAGTGGCTTCTGCCGTGAGGTGTTCAACGAACTGCCCATGGAGTTTGCCGCTGAAGCAGACAAGCTGATGGCCCTGAAGCTAGAGAACACGGTGGGCTAAAGCAGTATGGGCATCACCTACGCCGAGATCGAACTCATTCGAGCTGATGATTTAGCCCTAGAGCGGGCAGGTTACCTTGACCCAGATCAGATTAACCGCATTCGCGTATTGTCTCTAGTGGATACTGGTGCTTCCATGCTGACCATCTCTCGCACCCTCAGCCAGAAGCTAAATCTAACCAAGTTGGATGAAGTCGATGCCGAGTTGGCGAATGGTTCGTTAATGCGGGCCGACGTCGTGGGTCCGTTAGAGGTGCGGTTTCAGAATCGGAAAACGGTGGTGAATGCAGTGGTGGTGGAAGCCGATACGGACGTGTTGCTGGGGGCAATTCCGATGCAGGGCATGGATGTGATGGTGGATCCGAAGCGAGAGCAGTTGATCTTGAACCCCGATAGCCCCGACAAGGCTCGGATGCTGATGAAGTAGGGCTTTTTGATACTTGATAACGGACTTGTGACTTCCCAAAGCGATGATTAACGAAAACAGCAACATCATTCTCTCGGTGCAGAACCTCCGCGCCAACGTGGACGGGACCGAAATCCTCAAGGGCATCAACCTGGAGGTCAAGGCCGGAGAAGTTCACGCCATCATGGGTTTGAATGGCTCTGGGAAAAGTACCTTTTCGAAGGTGTTGGCGGGGCATCCCGACTATGAGGTCACTGGCGGTGAGATTGTCTTTAAGGGGCAAGACATTTCCGAGCTGGAACCCCATGAACGCGCCACGGCTGGCATCTTTTTGGCCTTCCAATATCCCCTGGCGATTCCCGGGGTGAGCAACCGCGACTTTTTGCGGGTGGCGTTCAATGCCCACCGCAAGGCCCGCGATGAAGAAGAGCTGGATGTCTTCGATTTTGATGACTTGATCGAAGAAAAGCTGGATGTGGTGAAAATGGACGCCGCTTTCCTTGACCGCAGCGTTAATGAGGGCTTCTCCGGCGGAGAAAAGAAGCGCAACGAGATTTTGCAAATGGCGCTGCTGGAGCCCACCCTGGCCATCTTGGATGAGACCGACTCCGGTCTCGACATTGACGCGCTCAAAACTGTGGCGGGCGGGGTGAATCAACTCACCAACCCCAATAACGCGGTGGTGATGATTACCCACTACCAGCGACTGCTGAACTACATCGTGCCGGACTTTGTCCATGTGGTGGCGGATGGTCGGATTATTACTACGGGCGGCAAGGAATTGGCCGAGCGATTGGAAGCCGAAGGTTACGAAGACATTTTGGCCGAGCATACGGTGGCAGCGTAATGGCAATTCAGGTTTCTAACTCAGAGGTGGCGGCTAAGCCCACGCCCCAGGAGCAACGGCAGGCTTATCTAAATGGTCTCTTGGCAACGGTGCAAGCGGCTGTGTCGGCGACCTTGCCGTTGACGGACTTAAGAGAGCCAGCGGCTGCAATCGCCCAAGAGCACGGCTTCCCCGATTCCCGTCAAGAAAATTGGCGCTTCACCAATCTGAACGCGATGCTGTCCATCCCGTTTCGGGCCAGTACCAATCTGGCGGACGTGGATGCAGAAGCATTGGCTGGGGTGATTGCACCGGAAGCCCTCATCCAATTGGTGTTTGTGAACGGCCAATTCAGTGCTGAGCTGTCCAACCTAGACGCGTTACCCCAAGGGCTAGTCGCCGGGAGTTTGGTCACCCTACAGGGGGACTTGCAGGAAAAGCTGGGCGCACGCCTCGGCAAATCCGCTGGCCACGGCGTATTTACTGCGTTGAATACGGCAGGCTTCCAAGATGCATCTGTGGTTTGGGTTTCTCGAAATTGCGCGGTCGAAGCGCCCGTTCAGATTGTGAATTGGTCCGTGAGCCCAGACGGAGCCACGATGAGTCAGCCCCGCTGCCTGGTGGTCGCCGAAGCGGGCAGTGCCCTGACCTTAGTGGAAGACTTTACCGGGGCAGCAGAATCTCACTTCACCAATAGCGTTACTGAGATTTGGGTGGACGATAACGCTGAGGTGAACCATGTGCGCTTGCAGCGAGAAGGCAGTGACACCTTCCATATCGGCAAAACCGCCGTCACCCAGGGGCGCGATAGCCGCTATACCTGCATGCCCATCACCCTGGGGGCACAACTGTCTCGCCACAATTTAGAAATCACCCAAACCGGTCCTCAGACCGAAACCACACTGCAGGGGTTGAGCGCGATCGCCGGTCATCAACTGGCCGATACCCATAGCGTCGTGGCCCTCAACCACCCCCATGGCATCGTCAATCAGCAGCACAAATGCATCGTGGATGACCATGCCCACACCGTGTTTAACGGCAAAATGTGGGTGCCCCGTGCGGCTCAGCAAACCGATGCCAGCCAGCTTAACCGTAATTTGCTGCTGTCTAACAAAGGGCGGGTTGATACCAAGCCAGAATTGGACATTGTGGCCGACAACGTTAAGTGCGCCCATGGCGCTACCGTCAGTCAGCTGGATGCCAACGAGGTGTTTTATCTGCAAAGTCGCGGCATCAGCGCCGAACAGGCCCAGCAGCTCTTAATCTATGGATTCGCCATGGAAATTATTGACGCCATTCCCATTGTCTCCATCCGTGAAACCCTGACCCAAGTCATCAACGCCTGGACCCGTTAATTTTGTCTCCTGTATCTCCGCACACCGCTATGACCCTCGCCCAAGACCGCACCCTCGCTACTCAGGTCCGTGCCGATTTTCCCATTTTGGCCCAGACGGTGAATGGTCAACCTTTGGTGTATTTCGACAATGCGGCCACTTCTCAAAAGCCACGGGCAGTGCTAGAGGCATTGAACCACTACTACGAATACGACAACGCCAATGTCCATCGCGGCGTCCATGCCTTGAGTGCGCGGGCGACGGATGCCTATGAGGGGGCGCGGGACAAGGTGGCGGCCTTTGTGAATGCGGCCTCCCGCGACGAGATTGTGTTTACTCGCAACGCCAGTGAAGCGATCAACCTAGTGGCCTATAGCTGGGGCATGAGTCAACTGAAGGCGGGGGATGAAATCATCCTGTCGGTGATGGAGCACCACAGCAACTTGGTGCCCTGGCAGTTTGTGGCCCAGCGGACCGGGGCGGTGCTGAAGTTTGTGGAGTTGACCGACACTCAGGAATTTGACCTAGCCCAGTTCGAGCAACTGATGTCAGGGCAAACCAGACTGGTGGCCATCAACCACGTTTCTAACGTGTTGGGCTGCGTCAACCCGGTGGAGGAGGTGGTGGCGATCGCCCATGAATATGGAGCCAAGGTCTTAATCGACGCCTGCCAGAGTGCCCCCCATATGGGGCTGGATGTGCAGGATTTGGATTGCGACTGGCTAGTGGCGTCCGGCCACAAGCTATGTGGCCCCACCGGAGCGGGCTTCCTCTATGGCAAGTTAGAGCTTTTGCAGGCCATGCCCCCTTTCCTGGGCGGTGGCGAGATGATTGCTGATGTGTTCCTAGACCATTCCACCTATGCGGAACTGCCCCACAAGTTTGAGGCGGGCACCCCGGCCATCTCTGAGGCGATTATGTTGGGGGCTGCGGTGGATTATTTGAGCCGGTTAGGGATGGATGCGATCGCCCGCTATGAGCACGAACTCACCGCTTATCTATACGAGCAGTTGAACCAAATCCCTGAACTCACCCTCTACGGACCACAACCTCAGGCAGATGGTAGTGGTCGCGCGGCGTTGGCCACGTTCACTGTGGAGGGTCTCCACGCTCAGGATCTCTCGACGTTGTTGGATCAATCGGGCATTGCAATTCGCTCTGGGCACCACTGTACCCAGCCGTTGCACCGTCATTTGGGACTGACTTCGACAGCGCGGGCGAGTCTGTATTTCTACAACACCACCCAGGAAATTGACACGTTTGTCGCGGCACTGAAGGACACGATCGAGTTCTTTGGCAGCATCTTTGACGAGGACTGATACCCAATTATTCTGTGGGGGTCTTGTAAATTGCCATCAGGATTCAAGAGCATCGTCGTAGCTAATGCCAGCTTCAGAAAAGCTGATGCCTAAATCAGCTCAAAATCAACACAAGAATTCTGAGCCAGGCAAACTTGGAATCTTATTTTTTAGAGCTCAGCTAGCTTTTTTAGATTACTCCTGAGTTCAGAAAGAGTATGTGCAATAGCAATTTCCCCAGGGCAACCATTTAAACAACAAGGAAATTCTTGGTTGTCAACTAGGAAAACTATTTTATTTTTTACAAGGCTTCCTTTTTTGTCAGAAGCCCTTGCAGATCCGCCTGATGCATAAGTATACTCATGCATCTTCCAGGTCGAAGAAGTCCAGTATTTATCGATCAGAGCAACGAAGATCTCCGACCGGTCAATACGCTCTTCTATCAATTTATACGAGCTAAATTCGAAGCTTCGCCAACAAATAAAATTATTTTCTTCACAGAAACTCACTACTGCATCTATTGCGTTTTCGTATAGGAAAGAGCCATATTCTCTAGCAAAATCAGTTGCAATTTCAGACAGATAAAACTCCATATTTATTAGGAGACGAAACGTTTTAAACTGGAAGCTATAAATAAGGTTGGCCCATTCAAGAATGAAGTGCAACACCTGCCAAAAGCCACTCTTGATGGGGCAAAGGAGATATCTCATCGAACAGGACGAAACCCTTTCTGCTGTAGGGACGGCAAGAGATCCATGTACTCAGATCCCTAAGAGCGTTTCCAGCAGCTTTGTGCAGGCCGTTGCACTTGAGATTTGAATCTACGGTTGATTTCAATTCCGCGTAAATCACTGCCTCGACTTAACGCTTTTTTGTGCCATTTTCTGATTGTTATGTCATGTGCTGAAAGTGCAGTTTGTTTCTGTATCACTCAAAATGATTGTCATTTGGTTGCACGATAATGAGCTGTTCCGAATCGATATTATTGGCAACAAATAATTCTGGAATGTCTCCTTCAGGGATATCTTCAAGCATTAATGCTGCCTTACCTTGTTCAAATGCAGTCCAGACTGACTTCCCGAATCCTATGGCTGAATAGAATTGAGAGGCGAATACACGGGCAGCCTCATCACCAATGGAGTCATTCATTCCAATAGCTGCTTCAACATGCTCAACGACAGCCTCAGCTTGGCCACGAGAATAGCATGTGTTGAAGAACACAAAACGGAGTTCGTCGGAGGATGCTTTCATCATCTGCACAATGGCGTCAAGGGAGACCACCTTTGCATTTCCTTGTTCATTTTGAAATACGATTTCATCTTGATCTGATCCATGACCACTAAAATGCACAATCGTTGGCTGAACTTCATTTATCGCTTGCAAAGCGTCTAAAGGACGGACTGCCCACCTGGACTCAAGTTTTACTGAGTCTCGATGCTCCGATTTTCTAATCATTTCATGGATCGAACGTGCTTCTTCATCAAGTCGCAGCTCATCTTCATCCAATGGATTGGCGGCCAGGAAAAGCACATGAATTGTCTTAGGCAAGTTCTTCAAAGTGTCTATATCTCTAACTGCAGTCTCTAAAGTCGAGTCGATTTGGTTGAATTTTAGACTAGTTGAATCGGTAAGTCTCTGGGTAGCTTGATCGCGTTTTCTGTCTTCTTTGGATTGCTCCCTCGACAAAGCCTTCTCTGCTTCATTGAGTTTCTTGGACTCCTGAGCAATCTTTCTTTCCAGCTTTCCTATATCACCTTCAACTTTGGCAATATCCTTTTCGGCACGTTCAGCCTCACGAAGTTTCAATTTAATTATCGCGGAATTCGACGTTTTCCTCGCGCGATCATTGGCATCGTTCTTTTTCTTTGTCAGGATCGCTCGTTTCGTTGCAAGACGTCCCTTTTCTTTGTTGAGCTGTGAAATTTTTCCTTGAGCCTGTTCAACCTTTCTCCTATATTGCTTTGAGGACATTACTCTTTCACTTCTCCATTCATCAAATAGCGAAAAGTCTTCTAACCTTTAACATCACGCCCCGATTTAGCTGTGGCAGGAATTTCTCAACAATTTTCAGGAGTTATTTCTGTTAGGTGCAATCGTTATCCAGGCGGCTTATTATGCTAGAAATTAACAGAGACCTATGCTGTTTCCCTTATATCAACCTAATCTACGTTTATAAATATCGTACTATGTGAGATTTGCTATTGCTCTAAGTTCTATTGTTAAGAACAGCTTTCTCCAGGGCATACCCAAGGTCTAGGATTTCTCTAACATCCATAACGTCGATCGAACCAGTTGACTTGCCACTGCCCTTGGTCAGATTGGTCGCAACCACCTCACCAGAACGCCCCAATAGTCATACTCATACATCAACATTGAAGCTTTTAGAAAAGCCTCCAATGCTGATTGCCACCAATATAGTTCAACAAAATGAACGGAAAGCCGACAAGATAGTGAGAAAGGGCGGGACCCGATAGGCTCCTAAACTTCCAATAATGCTTTCCCCAGAGCCAGCCCAAAAGCCCCATGCCCAGGAGGATGAGAACACTGCGAAAGTAAATGTGTGAGAACGCAAATAGGCTGGCAGAACCCAACACGATGGCCCTCTCGCGATCTCAGCAATTCCACCACGCAAGGGAGCAAAGATCTGGCAGCACGGCAACACCAAAGCAGCGTGGCATAATCGCGACGAAAATCTGCGCCGCATTTTCAAAGTTGGGCGTAACCCCCTTAGTGGTGCAGAAAACTTTTCAGCATCTTAGTCAGTCTCACCATGAGAA
>ERZ1740060.116-NODE-116-length-66914-cov-23.407858_pt1 | contig 66914 bp, 60 predicted proteins | sample MGYA00581743_ERZ1740060 | MGnify/ENA primary metagenome ERZ1740060 (study PRJEB43018, sample SAMN04849235) | marine metagenome | isolation source: floating plastic debris | place: Pacific Ocean | collected 2008-08-27 | study: EMG produced TPA metagenomics... | reverse complement strand
TCAGGTCGGCAAAGCTCTCTAAATGGCAGAAAACTTTATTTCCAAGGTACTTAGGCAGTCGCTCAAAAATTTAGTGCCGTAGCCGCAGGGGATGGGTCGTATCAACCTTTTTCCAGCACCCAGCCCAGTCCCAAAAACGAAAAAACTATACCAGCAGAGCGGCTTGGCCTTCCCATAGCGCGGATGATACCCCAGCAGAGTTCACGGGTTTAGGTCAGGGGCTCGGGCTGCAAGAGTGCTTTGTTCTGCGTGATTTCTAAATAAATATGCTCTAACTTGACCGGACTGCGAGAAATGGCGTCAAGCGTCACGCCCTCAAATTGGGCAATCAGCTCTTTGAGGTCAAACTCCTGAGGAATCCAGAACGACAGGTCGTTGCCATAGCGGCGAGGGGTAAAGCCACAGGCTAAAGCGCGGTCGATCGCCCCTTGCGGATCCGGGGTTTCCACTGTGACAATTTCGCTGGCGGGCACACACTGACGCAGTTCGGGCAGCGTCCCGGCCTTGAGGAGTTGGCCCAGTTTGAGCACGCCAATGCGCTTACACAGGCGCTCGGCTTCATCCAGCAGATGCGTCGTTAGCAAAATCGTCATGCCCTGTTCTTCGCTCAGCAGCCGAATCAGTTCCCACACTTCATGGCGAGCTTCAATATCGAGCCCCGTGGTGGGTTCATCTAAAATCAGCAGCTTCGGGTAATGGACGATCGCGATCGCTAGACTGAGTCGTCGCCGCATGCCGCCGCTGAGCTTTTCGACCGGCGTCTGAGCCCGATCAAGCAGATTGACTGCGGCCAAACAATCTCGAATGCGCTGCGATCGCACCTTGTGGGATAAGCCATAAATCTTGGCAAAAAACGCTAGGTTCTCTCGACAGGTGAGAGTGCGATACAGCAGATTTTCTTGGGGCATCACCCCGACCCAGGGCTTCGTTTGGTCGCCCGCTGGTTGACCGTTGATAAACACGTCCCCGTGATCAGCCGTCAACAGGCCGCAGATCAGGTTAATAGTCGTCGTTTTGCCCGCCCCATTCGGTCCGAGGAGCCCGTATACCTCACCGGGCAAAATGTCTAAACTCAGATCCTGTAGGGCTTGCCGTCCTCGATAGGTTTTGCTCAAATTGCGAATCGACAACATCCCTAGTTTCCTGCCCCACTGTCACCGTTCGGCTTGGTTGCCGAGATTTCCCAAACACCCTATCACTCCAAAGATAGCTCTCATCAGGAAGACTCCGAGGAAATGGGTTTCCTCGAAATTTTGAATGAGACCGATTGCGATTTGGCGGCATGGTCGGTGGGATGCGCCCCGACCGTTTTGGGGGCGGTGGGCGGTGGCGGCCCGGCTGCCGGACGATTCACGGTGGCGGGCGTGACGGGTGGCCCGGCCCGGCGACTCGGCGGTGATAATAACGGCGCAAAGGCGGCGCGATTTGAGGCGATCACCAACCCGATGCCGCCGAGCACCACCCAAGGTAAGGCTAACTCGGGTGCCATAAACCAAGCTTGATGACTGATCCACTCATATCCCTGTGACGCTAAAAACAGCAAGACACAGCACAGTAACCAGAGATGCATAGTGACGGCAGCCGACAGAGAATTACTTGTAGGGTAGCTAATTCCCCTCGCCTGTCAAGATGACGGGCTACCGCTTGCTGCCCTGCAGCGTTACAGTAGTAAACAGTTTTATTATCAACACACCCAAACTTAAGCATGGTGGAACAGCAAGAGGTCATCACGCTGCTATCGCGTCGAGAATTAGACAAAATGCGTCAGGCGGGCAGCCTTGCCGCTCGACTTTTAGATTACCTAGAGCCGCTGGTCAAGCCTGGCGTCAGTACGTTAGAAATCAATGATGCAGCCGAGGCTTGGACCCAAAATCACGACGCTAAAAGCGCGCCTTTAGGGTATCCCGGCGCTGTTGATCCCTTTCCTAAATCCCTTTGCACCAGTGTCAACGAGGTCGTCTGCCACGGCATTCCCAGCGCTGATCAGATCCTGCGCGATGGCGACATCATCAACGTCGACGTGACGCCGATTGTTGATGGTTACCATGGCGACACGTCACGCACGTTTCTGGTGGGCACCCCGTCTCCGCTCGCGAAGAAGCTGGTCGAAGTGACAGAAGAATGTATGTGGCGCGGCATTCAAGCCGTCAAGCCGGGTGCCCGTGTGGGTGACATTGGGGCGGCGATTCAAGCCTATGCCGAGGCCGAAGGGTTCTCGGTGGTGCGGGATTTTGTCGGTCACGGTGTCCATCGCATCTTCCACACCGCGCCTCAGATCCCCCACTATGGCGTGGCGGGTAAGGGTAAGAAATTTCGCAAAGGCATGGTGTTTACCATTGAGCCGATGATTAACGTGGGCACCTACGAAGTCGAAGTCCTCGCGGATGGCTGGACAGCGCTGACGGCCGATCGCAAACTATCGGCCCAGTTTGAGCACACCATTGCGGTCACAGAAGACGGCGTTGAAGTGTTGACCTTGGCACCGAGTAAAGTCGCCGCCTGACGGTTTATGTCGACAGGGTCTGAAACAACTGATGGTGCTTTTGATCACCCCCACGATCACCCTTTTCTAAACTATGATTGAGAAAAGGCTTGACAGAAATCGGCTCTCGTGCATCTAATGCTCGGATAAATGGGAGGCGTCAGGGAAGATCCACGCTTGCACTATTGGTAAAGACCATCAGGACTCGGCTCGTGCTGCCTTTCGATTTCATCATTATTGGTAAACCGGTGCCTCACCGAGCGAAGGACAAAAAAGCTCTTAAGGCTTGGCGAGAGCACGTGAGAATAACGGCTCAGCACTGCTGGGGCGAGCGCTTGCCGCTGGCAGATAAACTTTACGTAAAGATCACCCATTTTTACGATGCGCTGCCGGGTAATGTAGGTCAAGATTTAGACAGCGAGCGGATCATCAAACCCGTGTTGGACGCTCTCAACGGGGTCATTTATCAGGACGATTATCAAATCGCTGAACTCGATAATCGTCGGCGCAACCTCAACGGTTCCTTTCGTGTCAAGGGCATGTCAATTGCCCTAGCCGAAGGGTTCTGCAAAGGCGAAGAGTTCTTGCATGTTAAGGTAGATTCCCTACGAAATCCTGAAAGTGTCAACTAAGAGCAATCCTGTCGTCATGAAGAGTCGACCTGTTAAAACTCCCTTAGAACATCGGCGTCTGTTGCGCCTCGCTCGTGAATATGATCGCGCGGGCTATGAGGTGCTGCTTTATCCACAGGATGAGGCGCTGCCTGAGATTTTGCAGGGCTGTACCCTGGGTTTGATTGCCAGAGGCGAAGCCGATACCGTGGTGGCTGATGTGCGATCGCGAGAAAATCTGACGCTGAATGGGTCGGCGGATTTGCGGCGACTGACCGAGAAGGTCAATTCTCTACCGGGCTGGCAGTTCAATCTGGTGGTGACTAATCCGCGCCATCCGCAGGCTGGCTAGGCCAGCTTTTTAGCATTTGCATCAATCCCTCTCAACTCTCTGGGTGCTGGCCGGTTGTGAAGTCTCACGGACGCAGTAAAATCTGTAAAGCGCTTTTGCACGTCTAAAATGATCAATTGGGGCGTCGATTACCCGGAGAGTCACTTCGATGGTCGAGACTTCGAAGGTGGGTATGGCTGAGTCTCTCAAAGAATTTCGCGATCGCCACCCGACTGCATCCATTTGTAGTGACGTTTTGCAGGTGCACAACGAGCAGTTTGTTGTGCAGGTCACCGTCGAAGTGCCAGAGCTAGGTCGCGCAACTGGCCTATCCTCACATGCTGATATTGAAGTTGCTGAAGACCGGGCGCGTACCCGTGCCCTGCAGGCTCTCGGCTGGGGACAGGGCAATCCTACTCGCACGGCTGAACCGACTGCTCTGTTGCCCAATGTGGCCCCGCTGCCGCCCGCAACTGTGGCCCCCGAAGACATTGAAGCGGTTGAAGAGCCTGAGATGATCGCGGCTCCCCGCCCGCTCCCGCCCGCTGCCAGCGTTCCCGATCTCCCAGCCGGCTCGGCTATTCCGGCGACAGAGGCGCCAACCCCAAAGCCGTCACCGCCGGTCGCGAAACCGCGATCGCCCGTGCCGTCATCCAAGAACGGGTCAGAATCGACCGCCACGGTGAAAGCCCCCGTCGCCGTCACCGCCACGATCTCTCCTCAGCCGGCGCCTCAACCGATGCCTCAATCCGAGTCGCCGCCGGCTAATGCCCCCGATGTCGCCGCTGCCGGTTTGATCGACGCCCCTACGGAGCCGATTGACCTTGCTGTTTTGCCCGCCCCGATCAATTTGTCGGACGTGATTGCTCAGACCGATATTGAGCTGCGTCGCTTGGGCTGGTCAGTGGAAACGGGCCGCGACTATTTAGAAAAAACTTACGACAAGCGATCGCGCCACGAACTCTCCGAAGAAGAATTGATTCAGTTTCTCTGCCACCTCGAATCTTTGTCAGAGTCGCCGCCCTCAGCTGACTTCGGGGGGCGGCTGCCCTGACGGGCTCTCAGCTTACGTTCGTGCTGCGTGGTTTGAGATGAGATCGCGTCTCCTTCGTGAATCACTGGGCGGTCTGTGGGCCGCGATCAGCCTCAGGCATGAAGGGACCAAAATCCTCAATCAGGGCTGTGAATTTCATCGCGATACAAAGCTCAATAATGCTTGCGCCAGATTGCGATATGTTGCAATTCTTAAAGCTCTGACTGGGTTCTACCGCCCTACAGTTGATAGACTAGGCGACAGTTGTTTCAGTCATCGTCAGTTAGCGAAAACGCTTTCCCGACAGTTCTTTGGGGAAAGCATAAGCGTTTATCTATGCTGGTTGACTGCTGTGAAATTGTTGTCGGTTTTGGCACCGAGCTTGTATCAGAGGACTCATGGTAGATTCCCTTAAAAAGCCTGAATTAACAGAAGCCCGTCCTGGGGTAAAAGCGCCCGCTAAGGATACTCTCCTGACCCCCCGTTTTTATACGACTGATTTTGACAAGATGGCCGCGATGGATATCGCCGTCAACGAAGAAGAGATGCAGGCGATCCTAGAAGAACTGCGGGCGGACTACAACCGCCATCACTTCATTCGGGGTGAAGAATTCGATCAGTCCTGGGAAGATCTGGATGACAAGACTCGCAAACTCCTCGTCGAGTTTTTAGAGCGCTCTTGTACATCAGAATTCTCAGGATTCTTGCTCTATAAAGAGCTGGGCCGTCGCCTTAAGCATAAAAATCCTTTCATTGCCGAGTGCTTTACCCTGATATCGCGCGATGAAGCTCGTCACGCTGGCTTTTTGAACAAGGCGATGTCGGACTTCAACTTGCAGCTAGATTTGGGCTTTTTGACCAAGAGTAAGAAGTACACCTTCTTTCAGCCTAAGTTCGTTCTGTATGCCACCTACCTGTCAGAAAAGATTGGCTACTGGCGCTATATCAAGATTTATCGTCATCTTGAGTCGCATCCCGAAAATCGGGTTTATCCCATCTTCAAATTTTTTGAAAGCTGGTGCCAGGACGAAAACCGCCACGGCGACTTCTTCTCGGCTTTTCTGAAATCTCAGCCCCAGCTGTTGAATGATTGGAAAGCGCGTTTATGGTGTCGCTTTTTCCTGCTGTCGGTATTTGCGACCATGTACTTAAACGACTTGAAGGGAAAAGATTTTTATGCCACGCTGGGCCTCGATGCGCGCACCTATGACATTGACGTCATTCGGAATACAAATGAAAGCGCCGCTCGCGTTTTTCCCGTCATTCTGAATGTGGATCATCCTGAGTTCTTCAAGGCGCTTGATCAGGCTGTTGCCGCGAATGCCGAAATGGTGGTTCTGGGCCAAAGTCAGCAGCCCAAGCCGCTGAAGTTCCTCCGTCGCTTGCCCCACGTTGCTACCATTGGCTGGCAGTTGGCGCGGCTCTACTTTATGAAGCCGATTAACGCTGAGCAGATGCGCACGGTCGTCCGCTAATTTCCTGAATCACTGCTCGAATAAAAAGCCCCAGTCACAAACTGGGGCTTTTTGCTGTATAAAAACCACCGCGATCGCGCTATGGTGTCATCGCCCTCAACCTTGACTGTTGAGCCTAGAGTCGTAACCGGCCTCGTTTTTTGATCACTTTAAAGCGCTCAGCATGATAATTTTTTGGTCGCTGGCCCCAGTCATGGGTCGTTGGCAGTGGCTAGTGACGTCGCTTCTGTTAACTGTTGGGGCGCTGAGTGCGGCTCCAGCGGCGATGGCTCAAGCGATTGCCCCCCTTAAGCCCAATGCTTGTCAGCTGCCCAAGCCTCCGCCCCAGGTTAAGCATTGGTCAGCGAGCTGCGATCGCCCCTTGACCGTGGCCGAACCCCTTTTTGCCGAACCCCTTTTTGCGGCATTGCCCTTTGCCGAACCGCTCTCTGCGGAAGTTTCCTTGGCGGAGCCGGATTTTGATATGGGTGCCCGTTCCGCCCCGGCCCCTACTGTCACCGCGTCGTCAGCACCGGGGCCGACAGCGGTCTCGGCACCGGTGCTGACGGCGGTGAGTCCCCCACCTCTGGCTGCAGCTGAAAATCTCCCCGCCTCAGATGAGCCAGCGGTCGCCGTAGATCCGGCGATCATCGAAAGCAGCCCGGTTTTGCAGCGTTGGCTCGAAGAGGTGCCAGATATCGCGATCGACATTCAGCATGACCCGGCCTTTCGCACCCGCGTGCGCCTGGGGTATGCCGAATTTCCTTCGGCGGATAATACTGGCGGCGTATACATCGGCGTGCAGGATGTGTTTGTCGGGCAGACGCCGCTCACCCTGAGTGCCGAATATGCAATCAACAGGCGGGGCGATCGCCAGCTGATCGGGGCCGACGCGCAGTATTACTTGTTGCCGTTGGGGTGGTATGGCAATGTCGCCCCGGTGGTGGGCTATCGCTCGATTGAAACTTCGACCTTTGACAGTGATGGGGTGAATCTGGGTTTCCGCATCATCCTGGTGCCCTCGCGCGGCGGGGCGGCTGATCTGAGCTTTACCCAAAGTTGGGTAGCCCCTGGCACCAATCAAGAGGTGGGGTTGAGTACCTTTTCGGCGGGCTATGCCATTGCTGAGGATATTCGCATCGGCACCGACATTCAAACTCAAAATGCGGGCGATCGCCAAGAGAGTCGGGTCATCTTCCTGGTGGAATGGATGCCCTAAGACGCCTCCTCTAACGGCTAGAAGCTGGCTGGCGCTGGGCTGCCAACAAAGCCTGGGACAACGTTCACAGCCGTTTGTGCATAAACTGGCTGGCCCGAGCCTGATAACCAAGTCGCCCATAGAGCGATCGCGCCGCCTCGTTGTCGTCCATCACTTCTAAATGGAGGGTGCTGATACCCAGCTGACGGCAGGTTGATTCCACAAAGGCGAAGGTCTGGGTACCAATGCCTTGGCTGCGAAACGGCGATCGCAGATAGAGTTCATCTAAAATCGCATCGCGTCCCTGGTATTCCAAACTGTAGCCAAACGTGAGAGCGACATAACCAATCGCCGTACTGTCTAGCAAAATCATCCAGATGCGGCCATAGCGTTCATTTTCGATGAGATCTAACAGCGCCTTCTGGGCCTTGTCGGGTTCAAATTGATGGCCATCTAACTCGTAAAACTCTTCTGAAAGCTGCATCAAGAGGCTTAAATCCGGCTTTTGAGCCAGCGAGTATTGAATATTTGTCATTTTGCTATCGTGCTCTCCAAACTTTTCAGCCGTCGCCATGATTGCGGTGGCTGTTCCATTTTCCTCGGCGAGGCAGTCAGCGAGAAAGGGGGCTGGTAAACTCAAGGCCCAAGGGAGCTTCTCGTCAGGCAGTCAGGGCGCTTGGATGGCGATTGAGCCGATAGTGTCGGGGTATTAAGCACTGTTTTTAGGCGATCTCAGCAGGCTAGCATCAAAAAGACTCAGCTTCTTTTAAGGTGAGTTGCCGATAAAATACAGCGTGGGATGGTGGTGGTATCAGACAGTCATCAAGGGATGGTTGAGCATCTCTGGTTTTTAAGCTTTAGCGGGGCTGACATCGGATGGACTCAATGACTCGCCGCGATCGCCATCGTCTAGTCAAAAAAATGATGTGGGTGGGGTTGCTCTGCCTCGGCTTAGTGACGACCCAGCTCGTCTCAATGCGGCCCGCCCCTGCCGACATTCCGGTCTCCAACTATGACCTGGCCCAAGCGGCGACGTTTAACCAGGTCACTACGTATCCGCTGACGTCGCTGCCGTCTGCCCCCAGCTATCGCCCTCTCGGTGATTGGCTGGGTCGCCTGATCTTGCCGAGTGCAGCCGATTATGCCGCTGATCCCGGTGATTGGGCCTGGATGGAAGTCTGGCATGCCCCTGAGGCCAGTCTCCTGGGCCAAACTGTGAAAGTGACCTGGCGCGAGTCGCCAGCCCTTGAGCGGTATGTGGTCGAGGTGACGCGCGACGTGCAATTCACCGAGAAGGCGGAGAAATTTGGGGCGGGGAGCAACCTGGTGCCCACGCGCTTAAACGGACGTCAGGCGGTGGGGCCATTGCAGTCGTTAGCTGGGGCGCGGCCCCAAGATGATGTCACCGTCAAGCTGGTGGGCAACCCCACGTTGCGCCCCCAGGGAGAGATGTCGGTGGTCGAGATTGGCTTAGAGCCGGTACAGATCACGGGCCGAGAGTACGGCCTGGTCAGGCTTTTAGCGCCGGATACCGGTGTAGACGTCGCGCTGCCGACGGCTTGCCCCGGTGCGTTGCCTTGCCCGACGGAATATTTCAAGGTGCAGCATTTTGATGCCACCGCTGCCGCTTTCACTGGCTCCACCGAGACGATTCGGATCCCTCAGCAGCCGCAGTTGCAGGGCGATCGCTTCTTTTCGAACATTCGGGATTTGATTGATGCACCGGCGGGCGTGGCGGGCTGGTATGTCTACGGCGCGCGGGATGAGTCGGGCGGCTTTACGGTGCAGTCATTGCAGCCGCGCCAGCTGGTGCAGCTGAGGCCCGATCAGGTCATCTTGGGCGAAAAGCCGGGCCGTCACTACCTGGATCGCGATAACTGGCAAGATACGCCTGCCCGTAAAGGTACGGTGCAGCGGGTTTTGGTCAGCCCGACGGCGGAGAGCGAGGCCGCGGCGATCGCCAACTGGCAGGCCGGTGACAACGCTCTCGTCATCCATGTGTTTGGCGGCATCGGCGGCGATAATCAGGAACTGACCCCAGCGGGCACCGTCTCTGGCCACTTTGCCTACGGTCTGGCGCAAGTGGTGGTAGAACCGATCGCCCAAGAGCTGCAGTTCAAAATTAACTACCAGCAAATTTATGCCCACAACTCGGGGGGCATCATCTCGGGCACCCATGATTGGAGTTCCTATGCGGGCGATATGCAGCGCGGCTGGCTGGGCCAGCGCCCCTTTTCGGACATTGTGGTGAAGCTTGATTACTTCACCGAACCCTTGCAGCTGGGCCCCACTCGACTATCTCTCTTTGAACAATTGCTGATACAGACTCAGGTGATTGCGGCCCGCTATCGCACCGGCGACGGCACCGGCGTGGCGACAGTGACGCCTGCTACCTCCTGTGTCCAAGACTCTAGCCAGGCAATGTTTATCGCGATCGAGCAGATTCGTGCTCAGGCGGCAGCCGATCCCACACTCCAGACCTATATTCAAGACCATCCCGATGACCCCGAAGTGCAGAAAATCGACCAGTTCGCCACGCTGGCCACGAATCTGCATCAAGCTCTGAGCCCCTACGGTGTGATTCGTCGCGATTGGGAAAGCAATGCCGAAGAATTGGCAGGGGTGAATGCGCGGGGCAATGAACTGGCGACCGACAGCGGTTTGGTGGCGGGTATTTTTAGCTGGCGCACCATGATGCCCCGCTGGGGTCAGGATGATATCGCCGACATTTTTTTGAAAAATGGGGCGGATCTCTGGTTTCTGCGCCCGAATCAAATCGGCGGCTTTGATCCCACCATTGCTCCTATCCCCCCGACGGCTCTATTTGGCTTGATTCCGGTGGTCTCGCGGGTAGCATTGCGAGCGGCCCGCAGCTTTGCTGTGCCCTGGTGGTCTACCCCGCTCCTGGTCTACAGCGGGTTGGCTCTACTGCTGATCGCGGTCGTAATCCCGGTCTATGGCTGCAAAAGCGGCTATTTGGAGAAACCTCGCATTGCGGTTGAACGCCCCGTACGAGCCGGGTTCAATCTGGTCAAGCTGTTGTTGTTGCCCGCCCTGCTTGAGGAACTGATTTTTCGCGTGGGTCTGCTGCCCCATTTGACTGAAGGCGTGGCGACAGGCCCGTGGTTAGCTTGGGCGGCCCTCAGTTTGGGCCTGTATGTGCTGGCCCACGTTGTCTTTAGCCAGCTCAGACCCCAGGCGGCAGTGGCTTTGCGCGATCGCCGATTTTTGCTCATGGTGCTTTGGCTCGGGCTGGTGCTGACCACTCTGTATGGCCTGACGGGGTCGCTGTTTGCGGTCACCTTGGTACATTGGCTGACGGTGGTGGCCTGGCTCTATGGCTTTGGGGGGCTGGCCCGCCTGCGGGGGGAAGCGCCAACGGCAGCTTGAGAGGGTTGGCCAGATGGATTAGTTGGAGGATCGTTCAGCGGCTTTATGCCGACTGCGCAAATGGGGCATCCTCCGTAGAGTTGCTGAGATCGCTCTCGGGATCACAAGGCTATAGTGATGGCCTAATCACACTCGATAAAATTGCTTTGCGGCGATCGCGCCTGCCTCCCCAAAGAGGCGTATCGGGTTTTTTATCCACACTTTTTGAGTTGTATGGGTCAAACGATTATTCAAGGTGAGACGATCGCCGCCATTGCCACCGCCATCGTGCCCCAGCAGGGCAGCGTCGGCATCGTGCGCCTATCGGGAGCCGACGCGGAAGCGATCGCCCGCACGCTGTTTAAAGCGCCGGGGCAGCAACCGTGGGAAAGTCATCGCATTTTGTATGGCTATGTTCACGATCCCCAGACGCAGCAGACGGTGGACGAAGCGTTGCTATTGCTGATGCGATCGCCCCGCTCCTACACTCGCGAAAATGTGGTGGAATTTCACTGTCACGGCGGCATTATGGCCGTGCAACAGGTGCTACAGCTGTGTGTGGCTCAAGGGGCGCGTCTGGCCGAGCCGGGGGAGTTTACCCTGCGGGCTTTTTTGAATGGGCGGCTCGATCTGACCCAGGCCGAGAGCATCGCAGACCTGGTGGGCGCCCAGTCGCCCCAGGCGGCCCAAACGGCGCTAGCGGGTATGCGGGGCAAACTCACTACCCCGATTCGCGAGCTGCGATCGGCCTGTCTCGATATTTTGGCGGCGGTGGAAGCGCGGATCGATTTTGCCGATGATTTGCCGCCGCTGGATGAACCCGCTGTGGCTGAGCAGTTGAGCCAGGTGTTGCAGGCGGTCAGCGCGATTTTAGACACGGCCTATCAGGGGGAACTGCTGCGCTCTGGCCTTAAGGTGGCGATTGTGGGCCGCCCCAATGTGGGTAAATCGAGCCTGTTAAATGCCTGGAGCCGCAGCGATCGCGCCATCGTGACCGAGCTACCGGGCACCACCCGCGATGTGGTGGAGTCGCAGCTGGTGGTGGGCGGCATTCCGATTCAGGTGCTCGATACGGCGGGCATTCGCGAAGCAGACAATCAGGTAGAGCAGATCGGCATTGAGCGATCGCGAGCAGCGACTCAGTCGGCTGATTTGGTGCTCCTGACCATCGATGCGCAGCAAGGCTGGACGGCGGCAGATGAGCAACTCTATGGCTTGATCAGCCATCGTCCCCTGATTTTAGTGGTGAACAAAACGGATCTCGTGGCTGACCGAGTGCCCGAGTCGTTGGTTAAGCTGCCGGTGCCCATCGTCTCGACAGCAGCGGCGCTGAGTCAGGGCATTGACCAGCTAGAACAAACGATTTTGAAAACGATCCACGCGGAACAGCTGACGGCCAGCGATGTGGCAGTCACGATCAACCAGCGCCAAGCCGCCGCTCTCACCCGTGCCCGCACCGCGTTGGAACAGGTGCGCACGACGATCTCCAATCAGCTGCCCCTCGATTTTTGGACGATTGACCTGCGCATGGCGATTCGCGCGCTGGGCGAGGTCACGGGCGAAGAGCTGACGGAGTCGATGCTAGATGAAATTTTTAGTCGATTTTGTATTGGTAAATAAGCGACTGAAGAGGCGCTCAGCTAGTTATCTGAAGACGATGTGCAATTTGGAGTAATCTCGACTATTTCCATCACGGGTGGTTAGTTTTGGAGTCAAAGTCAATAAAGCTTGCGATCGACCCACCGCTTTGCCCTTTGTATGGCATCGGTGCGGGTCCAAGCTTTGGGCACTGCTACCGCCGACCCGGTGGCATAGTCAACCCAGGCGGTGTAAATGGTGCGGTCATCGATCGCGGCCTGCTCGATCGCAATGGTCGTCTCGCGATATGAGAACGCCAACACGATGTGAGGATAGTGGGGATCAATAATCATGACTGGCGAATGATAGGAAAATACCGGGGTCGCTGACCAGCGCCGGGGTGATTGGAGTTTAGCACCAGGGCGATGGTCAACCGATGACGAGGGGAGTCGATGGCGGTAAGGGTGGATGCGTCTACGCGAGCTTACCAACCGCTGCCCAGTCTTTTAGTTAGCCTTTTGACCAGTCCCTGAACCCGTATGGGGCCGCGCGATCGCCTCAAGCCCTACAGCGCCGAGGACTACCCGGCAAAAGCTTCCCTGTCCTGGGGCGGTTCCCCACCTTGCCCCCTCCTAACCCGAACCATGAACCTTAAATCCCAGCCTGGTATTGACGCCGTACGCTATTAGCTCATCGCCGTTTTAGGCTGCGACCACATGCCCAAAGTAAACTTGGCAAACGCATAGAGAATTAGGGTTTCGCCCATTAACTCGGAAAATTCCTCCACCAAAATTCGGACATGCTCCAACAGAAAAGCGATTCGCGGCGGACTGTGGGTATTCAGAGCGTTGGTGATGGGGTCTTTGAGCAGCTCGCCGCCAAAGCTCCCCAGCAGAAATAGGCTGATGCCCGCCAAAACCCAGAGCAGCGTGGGCCGGTGGTGACGCCAGAGCCAAATAAAATCGCCCCAGCTGAAGAACAGAATCGCTGCCATCAGGCTGAGGTAAACCACCTGCCAGTTCACTTGATTGAGAGCCAGGTGCAGTTTGGTCAGCTCGTCAATGCCGCCAAAAAGACAGAGAAGCATCAGCGCTGCGGGCAAAAACCATGAATAGGACTGTTGCCGGTGCTGCCGCACCACGAGTAAAAGTCCACAAAGTCCGCCAATGGCAAAGAGATGAGCCGCCTGCAACAAAGACGGCAGTGATCGCAGACCATTGAAATCGAGCAGAGAAATTGCCTCGCCGCGTCTGACAATTAGCGCCATGTAGGCGAGTGCCAGGCCAAACTCAAAGCTGATCAATACGATCAGCCCGCGCCGCAGAAACTTGGGTGCTGTCATCAGGGTTTACTACTCCATCTGTTGGCCTCATCTTGCCCGTCGCGAAGGATAAACCGCCGTCGGCAATCGTCCGATTTGGTCGGTAAGGTAAGCTGATGCAGATTGTTTTTGGGCGTGCCCCGTCGTGACCGCTGCACTGATTTCTCCTGCCCTTTCTGAGTTGTCGCCGCAACTCGCAGAGCCACTACGGTTAGCGGTATTAGCCTCGGGTAACGGCAGCAACCTGGCCGCGATCGCGGCGGCCATTGAGAATGGTGACCTTAACGCCACCATTCAGGTTGTGATTTACAACAATCCCGCGGCTAAAGTGGCTGAGCGAGCCGCCCAGCGACAGCTGCCTGCCGTGCTGCTCAACCACCGCACCTTTGCCAGTCGAGCAGCTTTGGATGAGGCCATTGTGCAAACGAGCCAAGACGCGGGGGCTGACTGGGTGATTATGGCCGGCTGGATGCGGCGGGTGACTGCTGTATTAATTCAAGCTTTTCCGCAACGAATTCTGAATATTCACCCCAGTCTGTTACCCAGCTTTCCGGGCATTCGAGCTGTCGATCAGGCGCTGGCAGCGGGCGTCAAAATCACCGGCTGCACCGTTCACTATGTCGAACTTGAGATTGATAGCGGCCCAATTATTGCGCAGGCGGCCGTCCCTGTTTTGGCCGACGATACGGCTGCTAGCCTGCAGGCGAGAATCCAGCAGCAAGAATACCGTATCTATCCCGCCGCGATCGCGATCGCCGCTCAGCTAGCGGGCAAATCAACGGCAATTAATTTGCATACTTAGTGGTCGAACTTTACTTTGGTCAAGTTGCTCAGAATTGCGGCAAGGGTGATCGGCATCATGCCAACCTTTGCAGTCTGTCGGGCCTTGCCCTTCTTGCAGGATATTCTGCGATGGCCACTCGCGTCGCGGCCCATAAAAATCGGGCACCGGTGCTAACTATTAGCATCGGTGCCCAATTGCTTATGATATTGAGTGAAACGTCGAGGCGACCAAGGTTTCACCCAAAATCGGGATGAAGTTTTAGAGCGCGCTACTCAATCGCGACGGCTAAAACCTTTGCGGTTAGACCTGACCGCGCCCGTACCAACGCCCACAGCAAGGGGCTGGCAACGAGGCGCTGCAAGACAGATGCCATCTAGATGATGACGGCCTTTAGAGATCGCCCCCTCGTGCAGCCAGCAAAAAGACAATCACAGGTCCGGCAATGACAATCATGGCTAGCATCGTAAGCTGAGCAATCAGCTCAAAACTGATGCCACCGACTAAATTAGAAATAAACTCCATGGATCCTCCCAGACAACAAGTGGCCTTGCACAAAGGCTATCTGCGCTATTTTATCCGCAGTTGGGAACCCATGTTTAACTAACGTTACAAAATTCTAAGGGAACTCAATCCTTAAGCGCTATGGCGAATTGGCAATGTATTCAAGGCTGTGGTGCCTGCTGTCATCTAGATCCGAGCGATCGCCCCGATCTAGATCAATATCTCACCGCTCCAGAGCTAGAGCACTATCTCAGCTTGGTGGGCGAAGATGGTTGGTGCATCAATTACGACCAGGCCAGCCGCCGCTGCCAAATTTATGACACCCGGCCTGACTTTTGTCGGGTGCATCCTGACACCTTTGGCCGCATGTTTGGCATCACCCCCGATGAGCTGAACGACTTCGCGATCGACTGCTGTGAACAGCAAATCGAAGGAGTTTACGGCAATCAAAGCGACGAACTGACCCGCTTTGTCGCCGCCGTCGAAGCAGCCGACGATTCGGCCTAGCGACACTCTGCGGCAAGAGCCTTGGCTGCACTCACTGATGAGCCGCCGTTTGATGTGGCTCAAACGGCGGCTAAAGGCTTTCTCTCATGGCAGCGGTCGGTGTTCTGAGTAGCGCATGGCAGTGATGAGCTGCATCGAGCAATTTTCTGGTGACAGGCGATTCCACCGGGGCCAAGTCGCGGGCAGTAGCGATGGGCTCAAATCATTGAGTTGACATCGCGAAACAGAAGGGTTGCCCTATTCACAATTCCGCTAGACTCGTGAGTAATCATTGATACAGCCAACATGGGGCTGTCTTTGAGGGCGCTACACAGGTTGTTTCATCACTTCTCACCCCGTGACTTACTGTTTAGGCATTCACGTCCGTCAGGGTATTTTGCTCGCCACCGACTCCCGCACCAATGCTGGCGTTGATTACATTTCCTCCTACCGCAAGCTGTTTGACTTTTCAGTGCCTCAAGAGCGGGCGCTCATTCTCTGCACCTCGGGCAACCTGTCGATCACGCAGGCGGTACTGCACGCCCTAGAGCGTGACCTGATTGTCAACGCCGAGGCTAACCTACATACCCTGCCGACGCTATACGACATTGCTCGCTACATTGGCAACTGCATTCGCAAGCTTCAAGAAATCGATCGCCCCTGGTTGCAAAAAGACAAAATCGACTTTCAGTGCAGCTTTTTGCTGGGCGGGCAGGTAAAAGGGGAAGCGCCCGGTCTGCACATGATTTATAGCCAGGGCAACTGCATCAAAAGCACGCCAGAGACGCCCTTTTTGCAAATTGGCGAAACCAAATACGGCAAGCCGATTTTGGATCGCACTTTGACCTATGAATCGGCGATCGAAGATGTGGCCAAATATGCGCTGCTGTCGATCGACTCCACCATGCGCTCTAACCTATCGGTGGGGCCGCCCATCAACCTCATCATGTATGAAACGGACAGCTTTGAAATCGTCAACAAGGCCCGATTTTATGCCGGTGATCCTTACCTGATCAAGATGCGCAAGCATTGGGAGGTGGCGCTGCGAGAGGCGGCGGCGAACATGCCCACGATTGAGTGGAATTCGACGGCGGTGCCGGACGGGCCAGACTTGACGGATATTTCTGAACCGTAGAGGCCACCATCATTCTGCCTGGGGAGACCGACATTCACGGCTGCTCGTGACGGTGGCATGTGGAGGACGAGATGCCTGGAAACGCTTCCCAGCCGCTGCCGGCTTGAGCCCTGGCACTAGCCGGGAAGGGGCGATCGCGGCCCCTGTTTTCGTGTCTTGCCAACGCCTCTAGGCGAATTAAGCGTATAGAGTGTTACGGTTTGCCGACCCGAGAAACAAGTATGACTGGTTCGATTGGCTTGGAGGTTATGCATGCCCTGCTTGGATGGTTATGATCCTGGCGATTTCTTTGATGAGCTGTTTATGGCGGCGGGCACCCCACGCCCGGCAGCGGCTGAACTGGTCAAGCGAATCGAGTCTTTATCGATCGAAGAACTGCAGCGACGGCAGCAGGCCGCGCAGAATATGCTGTTTAAGCTGGGGGTGACGTTCAATGTCTACAGCGACAACCAGGGCACTGAGCGGATTTTTCCTTTTGACGTGATTCCACGCTTTGTGCCCTATCAAGAATGGGAGCTGTTAGAGCGGGGCCTAAAACAGCGGATTGAGGCGCTGAACTGTTTTATTCACGATATTTACAACGACCAAAAGATTCTCAACGATAAAGTCATTCCTCGCGAGATGATCGAATCGGCGACCGGTTTTTTGGAGCCCTGTATGGGGTTGCAGCCACCCCAAAAGATTTGGTGTCACATCACCGGCACTGACTTGATCAAAGATCGTGATGGCAGCTGGTATGTCTTGGAAGACAACCTGCGCTGCCCGTCGGGGGTTTCCTATGTGCTCGAAAACCGCCGGGTGATGAAAAGCTCGTTTCCGCGCTTTTTTGATGCGCTGGATATTCAACCCGTCGATGACTATGCCAGCAAGCTGTTAGATACGCTGCTAAACCTCGCCCCATCTAACTTGAGCGACCCCTGTGTAGTGGTGTTGACGCCAGGCATTCACAATTCGGCTTACTTTGAACATTCCTTTCTCGCCCAGCAGATGGGGGCTCAACTGGTAGAAGGGCGTGACTTGGTGGTCACCGATGGGTATCTGCAAATGCGCACGACGAAGGGCCTGCGGCAGGTGGATGTGATTTACCGCCGCATTGACGATGACTTTATCGATCCGATGGCCTTTCGAGCCGATTCCATGCTCGGCGTGTCGGGGCTGATGGAGGTCTATCGCCAGGGCCGGGTGGCGATCGCCAATGCCCCTGGCACAGGCGTGGCCGACGATAAGATGATCTACGCCTATGTGCCCCAGATGATTCGCTACTATCTGAATGAAGAGCAGCTATTGCCCAACGTGCCGACCTATCTGTGTGCAGACGACAAGCAGCGCGAGTATGTGCTGGCGCACTTAGATGAGCTGGTGGTGAAAGCGACTGACGCCTCGGGGGGCTATGGCATGTTGATGGGCCTGCACGCCACCGAGCCCGAACGGGCCGCTTTTGCTGAAAAGATTAAGGCCAAGCCGCGCAATTACATCGCCCAGCCCACCCTCAGTCTGTCGCGAGTGCCCACCTTGATTGATGGTCAATTTGAGGGCTGCCACGTCGATTTGCGACCCTTCATTCTCAATGGCCAAGATATCTACGTGAATCCGGGGGGCTTAACCCGAGTGGCGCTGCGGCGCGGTTCGTTAGTGGTCAATTCGTCCCAAGGGGGCGGCAGCAAAGATACCTGGGTGGTGAAGGAGAGCTCATGTTAAGCCGCGTTGCTGATTCGATTTACTGGCTCAACCGCTACGTTGAGCGGGCCGAAAACGTCGCCCGCTTTGTCGATGTTAACCTCAATTTGCTGCTGGATACGCCGGTGACTGGCTTTACCGAGCAGTGGGAACCGGTGATGATGACCACCGGCGACAAGACCCTGTTTCAAGAGCGCTATGACGAGGCCAGCGCCCAAAACGTGCTGCAGTTCTTGACCTTTGACCAGGAATATCCGAACTCGATTTTGTCGTGTGTCAAGTCAGCCCGTGAAAACGCCCGCGCCGTGCGCGAAACCATCTCGTCAGAAATGTGGGAGCAGGTCAATACGTTTTATCTTTGGGTGCAGGAAGCGGCCCAGGCTGGAACCACCGAGGAGCACCTCTATCGTTTTTACCCCGAGGTGAAGATGGCGAGCCACCTCTTTGCTGGAGTGATGGATGCCACGATGGCCCATAACGAAGGCTGGCACTTTGGTCAGCTGGGGCGCTTGCTAGAGCGGGCCGATAAAACCGCGCGCATTTTAGACGTGAAGTACTACATCTTGCTGCCGGCAGTCACCGATATTGGCACCCCGCTGGACGATCTACAGTGGATCGCGCTGTTGAAATCAGCCAGCGCCTACGAGATGTATCGCAAACGCCAGCGCCGGGTCACTCCTCGCAGCATCGCCCAATTTTTGCTGCTCGATCCGGAGTTTCCCCGCTCCATTCAGTTTTCTCTGCTGCAGGCGGAGCGATCGCTCCATCGCATCACCGGCACCACGCTGGGCAGCTGGTCTCATGACAGTGAGCGCACGTTGGGGCGGCTGCGATCGGAGTTGGAATATACGACGATGGACGAAGTGTTTGAGTCAGGGCTGCACGAGTTTCTCGACAAGTTGCAGACGCAGCTCAACACCGTCGGTGAGCACATTTACGAAGACTTCATGGCTGTGCCCTTAGCCTCTTGAGGGGATCTTCAGAAAAGCATCTATCGCTGGTAGGGTGCTGTCAGCGCAGCGCGACGCACCGCAGGATTTGTCAGAAATCTCCTAACCTTTCCGGATCGCCGTGCAGTATCACCTCACTCACCAGACGCTTTATCGTTATCACCAGCCGGTGCAGCTGGGCGTTCACACCATTCGCCTGCGCCCCCGTAGCGATGGCCATCAGCAGCTCCGGCACTTTGCGATCACGATTGAGCCCCAGCCGACTCAGATCTCAGAAATTTTAGATGTGGAAGGCAACGCCTGTTTGCGGCTGTGGTTTCCGGATGTGCCCACGACGGCCCTCAAAATTCGCACCGAGGCCCAGGTCGCCACGTTTTGCACCAATCCTTTCAACTATCTCAGCGAACCCTGGGCGATTTCGGCCCCGATCGATTATCCCAGCTCGGTCGCGGCGCACCTGCAGCCCTATCTGCAGCCAGTGCCATCAGTGGCGATGAGTCCCGCCGTGGTGGAGTTTGCTCAAGGACTGCTAAATGAGGTGGCTGGCCAGGTGGGGCAGTTTCTCTCGCGTCTGACTCAAATCATCTACGAAGACTTTCAGTACTTGAATCGTCCTGTCGGGGAGCCGCAGTTGGCCGGCGTCACGATCGCCCAAAAGGTCGGGTCCTGTCGTGATTTTGCCGTGCTGTTCATGGCGGCCTGTCAGGCGGTCGGACTCGCCGCCCGGTTTGTCAGCGGCTATCAAGAGGGCGACGAACATCAAGATAGTCGCGAACTGCACGCCTGGCCTGAGGTCTACCTTCCCGGCGGCGGCTGGCGCGGCTTTGACCCCACCCATGGGCTGGCCGTGAGCGATCGCCACATTCCCCTGGTAGCGTCGGCTCAACCCGCGAATGCCGCCCCGGTATCAGGCCATCTCAAGCCAGGATTTGCTGGAGCTTCGACGCTGGAGTATGAAATTCGAATTTCGCGAGCGCAGGCGTCGGAGAGTTGAGGATAGAGGGTGGCGAGCTAGGGAGCCGGGGAGCTAGGGAGCCGGGGAGTTAGCGAGCAATGGATATCAGAGACGCGATCGCACCGGCAAATTGAGGGTGACGTGATTATCAATCGGTTCATAACTGCCGGACGCGTTGACTGCACCGAAGGTTTTGAGCCGCTGATTCAGGTCGTCGGGAAAATGGGCGTAGTCAAATTCGTGGTCACCGGCTGAGATGCTAGCCCAAAAGTCCGTCAGATCCGCCGCATAAAAAGCGGCTTTGTCTGCGGCTAATCCAAAGGGCGGACAGGTGAGAAATTTGGTCATAAACGGCACGGCATGAGCCCGCATCCAGTCTTGCGAGAAAGTCTGTAGGTCAGGATGGGTCTCAACGGCGCGGACGCGATCGCTCTCGACCTGCACCTGCATGTGGCCGTCGGACTGCGGCGTCACCGTTACCAGCCGATAGGGATGGGGGTAGCTCACCAGGGAGCCGGTGGTAATTTCCCACAGGTCATGGGACTGAATCACGTCTTGCACATGCAAATGCCCGGTGAAAACCAGATTCACGTTGCCAGCCTGAAGCTGCCGGATGAGGCGATCGCGGTTTTGCACGATGTAGCGGCGGCCCATCGGGTGTTTGGCCTGGCCGGGCAAATGTTCCAGCACGTTATGGTGAATGGTCACCATGACCCATTCATCTTTGAGCGCCTCTAGCTGGGTAGACAACCAGGCTAGCTGGGCATCGTCTACCCAGCCGGCAAACAGCTGTTCGCCGTCCTGATCAAACGCAATGGAATTGAGGCCAATGAGGTGGATGCCCGGCAAGATTTCTCGGTGATAGTAGGGTCGTGGGCCGTCGTAACCGAAGTCCTGGTAGACCTGGGGAAATTCTTGCAGGCTCAGGGTGCGATCGCAGCCTGCCTGGGTCACGATGTCATGGTTGCCAGGCACCACATAGGTGGGAAACGGCAACGCCTGCAGACGACGCACCAGCCAGTCATGGTTTTGGCGTTCGCCATGCTGGGTTAAATCACCCGGCAACAGTAAAAAATCGAGGGGCTCGGTCTCTAGGCGCTGCAACACTTGTTCGAGGGCGGGAATGCTCACTTCGACCAAGTGAAAGCGCTTAGCCGTGGGGTGAATCGTCTCGGGTAACGCGATATGCAAATCGCTGATGACAGCAAACCGAAAGGGACGAGGCATAGATTTGAGCACAGTGATGTAAACAGCCCAACATGCTCCACCCTAGCCCAATCCTGAGCGACCTGAAGGCCAAAAGGCAACGCCATAGACAAGAGAATCTGGGATGAATCGCTGACAGCCTGGCCCTGCTGTGCCTTGGCTGCCGGGAACACCCGTTGGCTCGGCACACGTCCTTTAGCATTAGTGGAGCAGACTCTCAGCGCTGGCACGTCTGTCCGGAGGACAATTCTCGAACCGCCCTTGCCGAGACGGTCATGCCACCCTCCTCGCTTGATGGTGATGAGGGTGGCGGAGTGAGCGCCGAGTCCGGTCATCCTGAAGGCTCTTGAGGCTGATTCTGCCGCTGAGGTGAGGTGTCGCTGCCATCTACCGCCTCGAGCCTGGCGATATTCATTAAGATCAGTAGAATCTGAAGGACCGCTGCCGATCAAAGCACTCAACCTTCGTTGCTTCAGTGCATGGGAAACCTAAGGCCCAGCCCTTGACAGCCTCGGCGCTCGCCTGATCGAATTCCGAGAGAAGCGATATATTAGTGCAAGCGATCTAGCTTAGCAAGGATTGGATAAGGTCGTTGGCAAGGAATCCGGCAAAACCGAAGGGCGCGCCCCCACGCCCCGCTGCAGAGGCGACTGAGCCAGCGGCGGCGCGATCGGCCATGCCCCAACAGCGGTGGTTTATTCACCCAGCGCTTAAAGGGGAAGCCCAATGGCTGTCGCCCCAAGTTGGCCTGTCGCCGCTGCTGGCCCAAGTCTTGCTCAACCGCGATATTCAAACCCCCGAAGCGGCCCAAGAGTTTCTGAATCCTGAGGCGTTGCTGCTGCCGTCGCCCCTAGACGAGTTTCCCGATTTGGAAGCCAGTATTGAGATTTTGCTGCAGGCGATCGAGCTGCAAGAAAAGATTGCCATTTGCGGTGACTACGATGCCGACGGCATGACCAGCACAGCGCTGCTGATCCGCGCCCTGCGGTTCTTAGGGGCAGATGTGGACTACGCCATTCCCAGCCGCCTGCAAGAGGGCTATGGCATCAACAGCCGCATTGTGGAAGATTTCTTTACGGATGGGGTCAGTATCATTCTCACGGTGGATAACGGCATCGCGGCGGTAGAACCGATCGCCTATGCCCGCGAACTCGGACTCACCGTCATCGTGACTGACCACCACGACGTCCCGCCGGAGATTCCCCCGGCTCATGCCATTCTGAACCCGAAACTAATTGCCGCAGCCTCACCCTATCGCGGCGTGGCGGGGGTCGGCGTAGCCTATATTTTGGCGGTGTGTTTGGCTCAAGCCATGGGTCGCATTCAAGACCTGACGGCCCCGCTGCTCGAATTGTTCACGCTGGGAACGATCGCCGATCTGGCTCCCCTCACGGGCGTGAATCGACGCTGGGTGCGGCGCGGGCTGCGGCTGTTGCCTAAGTCACGGCTAATTGGCGTGCAGGCATTGATTCAAGTCGCGGGGTTAGGCAACGAAAACGACACGCTCAAGCCCGAAGACATCGGCTTTCGTCTGGGGCCGCGCATCAACGCGGTGGGGCGGATTGGCGATCCGCAGGTGGTGATTGAAATGCTGATCACCGATGATGTGGATGTGGCGCTGGAGCGGGCGTTGCAGTGCGAGCAGGCGAATCAACAGCGGCGTGAGATGTGCGATCGCATTGAAGAAGAGGCGATCGCCTGGGTAGAGACCCAAATGGCCGAGGGCGAAGTCGATTTGCTGCGCGATCGCGTGCTCCTGATTGTGCAGCCCGATTGGCACCACGGCGTTATTGGCATTGTCGCCTCACGCCTGGTCGAGCGCTATGGCGTGCCGGTGTTTATCTGCACCTATGAGGACAAGGAGCATCAAGAGATTCGCGGCTCCGCCCGCAGCATTCCCGAGTTCAACGTCTTTGATGCCCTGCAAAGCTGCCACGACCTGATGGCCAAATTTGGCGGGCACCGAGCGGCGGGTGGCTTTTCGTTTGCGGCGAAGCATCTGCGCCCGATCAAATCGCGACTGGTCAACTTTGCCAATCAAACGCTGCAGCCCGAGCAGTTGAAACCACTGGTGACGATTGACGTGCGGGCCACGCTGGATCAGCTCACGCACTCGCTGTACGACCAGATGCAGACGCTGCATCCCTGCGGGATTGAGAACCCTGACCCCGTGTTTTGGACGCCGAATGTCCGTATCACCGAGCAGCGACCGATTGGTCAGACCAAAGCGCATCTCAAGCTCGCTGTTGCCGAAGAAACCGGCGAGACTCTGGCGGCGATCGCCTGGCGCTGGGGCAGCTACTGTCCGCTGCCAAATCGGGTTGATATTGCCTATAAGTTGAAGCTGAATGAATGGCAGGGCAAGATCACGCTGCAGCTAGAGCTGATCGGTGTGCGCCCCGCGACCGCGACGGGGGCTCCGCTGCCGACTCCGGCCCAACCGGCCAGCGTCACCCAAAGTGCGGCTGCGGTCACGCTAAAACTGCCCTTTGAAGCCGGCGCTGTTGATGACAGCCCTGAGGCGATCGCGCCACCATCCACCGCCCCCACCGCTGCGTCCCCCAGTCCCCGGGCGGAAATGGCCGAAGCGCCTAGTAACTACGATCGGCCGCCGTCATCCCCCACCGCTCAGTTTTCGACCACCCCTGCCATCGATCAGGTCGATTTCTTTTATGCGCAACGACGCTATCGGGCCTGCACGCTCAAGAAGGGGGCTTCGCGAGAACTTCAGGTACACAATCCGGAAGGGCAGGTTTTAGCCATACTGCTGCCAGAAAAACAGGGCTATCTGTACTTGCCGGGGCAGTCGCCGCAGCCCATCGATATCACCGAAGCCCACTATTTCAACCTGATTCGAGCTGGACTGGATGCCCTCGAAATTCGCCAAAAAACGCACCTGCTGCTGGAAAAAGACGAGCTGTTGGCTGATAAAGACCAGCATATCGAAACGTTGATGCGGCAAATTGAGTTTTTGCAGGCTCAGAGCAGTCCGCTCTCGTCAATGCAAAAGCAGCAGTTTCAGCACCTGCAGGCCGCAGTCGAAGCGCAGGAAACAGTGGTGCAAAGCCAAACGGCCCATATTGAGACCCTGCAGCAAGAGATGACTCGGCCGGTGGTCACGCTGGATCCCAAAGCCATTAAGCGAACGGTGCGCTCTGAGGTGGGGGACAAAATTTGGTTTTGTTTGCAAACCGATAGCCAAAAAGACCTGTACGCGGCCTATAAACAGGTGGCGCTGCTGTTCGCTGAGGGGGATGACGGGGCCAACGCTGACTACAGCGCCGCCGGTAAGCGGCTGGGCCTGGTCGTCGAGCGCGAAGTCGTGCAGCCTTGGCTAGAAGATTTGCACCACTTTGTGCTGAGTCAAGGCGCCGCCGCCATCGGTGGCCTCAAACTCGCCGCCGGTCGGCAATATCCCCTGGCGATCGCCCCGCCGCTGCTGGCCGCTCAATGGTCTTCTCTGAAATCGACGGCCCTAGCCCGCGCAACTCGCCCCACTGATGACCAGCTGTACGATGCCACCAGCGCCCAGCCACCGCTCAGTCAAGCCGATCAGATGCTGATGGCTGACTTTTTTGAGCAGTGGGAACATCCGATGAGTCGCTGGTGCCAAGCTGACCCGGAGGCCGTTGCCGCTTACCTTGACCAAATCAGCCAGGTGAGTCGCATCGCCGCCCAGACGACTGCGCCGCTCTACGGTTGGGCCTATGAGATCATGCGTGGTCTGATCGTCGGGACTGGTGACACGCCTGGTTTATTTCAGCAAATTTATGGCCCTGCCTGATCGCTTAAGAGGGGCTTAGCAACTATGGCGATCGTCGGGGGGCACTCCCACCGTTAATGGACGATGGCCTATTTTGGGGATGTTATTGCCGCGCCGCGCCCTACGGCTTTTGCCAGTCTTTGTAATAGGCTTCCAACATTTGCTTCACCATCGGTGCTGCCACTGAACCGCCGCCGCCACCGGAATGCTCGGCAAAGGCCACGATCAAGACTTCGGGATTCTCCGCCGGGGCGTAGGCTCCAAACCAGGCGTGGTTTTCAAAGGGGGGCGCTTCGGCAGTGCCGGTTTTGCCCGCGATGGGAGGGATATTTGGCAGGTTGAGCGAGCGGGCCGTACCGCTAGAAATCACCTGGCGCAAGCCATCCTGCAAGACCTCGATGGTGACCGGCTGCAGACCGACGGATTCTCGCCAGTCGTCTTCGGTGCGGCTGTCTTTGAGCAGGTGGGGCGTCACTAGATAGCCACCATTGGCCGGAACCGCAAACATGACCGCAACCTGTAGGGGAGATGTCTGCAAGAACCCTTGGCCAATCGACATGTTGATCGTATCGCCGACATACCAGCCGTAGCCCATATTTTCTTGCTTCCAGGCATCATCTGGCACGAGCCCAGGACTCTCTTCTGACGCCAGCTCAATCCCCGTTTTGGTGCCAAAGCCAAAGCGGCGAGTCCAGTCAATCAGCGTTTCACCACCGACTTTTCTGCCGACCTGATAAAAGAAGGTGTCACTGCTCATCGCCATCGCCCCGCGCCAGCCCAGGGGGCCAAAGCCTGCGTTGTTCCAATCCCAAAACTGAATGCCGCCGATGCGCAAAAACGGAAACGTCGGTAGCACGGCACTAGGGGAATATTCGCCAGATTCAATGCCAGCGGCGGTGGTGACAATTTTGAAGGTGCTGGCGGGGGCAAAGCCCTGCAGTGAGCGATTTAAGAAGGGATGCTCGGCCCCTTGTAGCTGCGCCCATTGAGCATCGGTAATGTTGGTTGTAAAAATATTGGGGTCAAAGGTGGGGCGACTGGCCATCGCTAAGATCCCGCCCGACTGTGGATCTAGCGCCACGATCGCCCCTCGGGTATTGCCCAGCGCTTGCTCCGCCAGCTTTTGCAGCTCGAGGTCGAGCGTCAGCTGCACGTCGTTGCCCGAGATCGCCGGCTTGTTGCCTAAAACGCTAATCACTCGCCCGGAGCTGTCAACTTCGACCTGCTGTCCGCCCCATTCTCCCTGTAGCTGCGACTCAAAGGCGGCTTCGGCCCCCATCTGCCCGATAATGTCGCCCATCCGATAGGTTTCATAGGTGGGGTCGTCGAGTTCTGCCTGGGTGATTTCGCCCGTGTAGCCCAGCGCGTGGGCCGCTAAATCACCGTTGGGATAGTTGCGTACGGCTTCGGCTTCGAGGCGCACGCCGGGCAGTTCGTCACCAAACTCGGCGATCGCCGTCGCCTGAGCCGGACTGATGCCGCGAGCAATGGTGATCGCCTCAATCGACTCATACCCGGCCTGTTCTAGTCGCTGTCGAATGCTGTCGGGCTCGACGTTCAAAATGCTAGACAGGCGATCGACGACTAAGGGCCACTCCGATCGCGGTAGCGCAATCGGCCAGATGGAGACGGCATGGGAGAGGCGGCTACTGGCCAAAATCTTGCCGTTGCGATCGAGCAGCGCCCCCCGCGCCGGTCGCTTGGGCACGAGGCGAATGCGATTCGTTTCGGCCCGCTGACGATTACGCGGCCCCTCTACCAGCTGCAGCTGGGCCAGTCGCGTGCCCACCGCGCCAAATAAGACGCCGGAGACCAAGAGCATCGCCACCACCGCCTGAAAATGCTTGCCGACTGTGCGATCGCTATCTTTTTTAAGTCTGAATTGAAACCGAGAAGGGAGCTCTAGCGTCATCGTGCTCTCCGATCGCGCGCCCATCGGGGCGACTACCACACCTCATCTAGAATAGCGGGCGATTGCCGGTTATGGCGGCAGGCCCCAGCCACTCCTGGCAACTGCCTACCCCGCGTTCCGACCCTCAGCCATCTCATCCTCATGGCGGCCATCAAGGGTCAGAGATGCAGGCGCTGACGAGTCTTTCCGCGTTGCCTGACTGTCGCCTTCGGCTCCGCCTCAGACCGCATGCTCGAAGGGGTGGTGGGTGCCCGATATGCGCCCCGCCTCTGGTCAACTACATCCACTGGGGTTGACCGAGTCCTCATCAACCGCGATCGCAGAGCGCGGTTGATGACTGCGGCTGCCGCGCAGCATCGTTTTACTACATTTAGGGCATTGGCCGGCGAGAAAGTTGAAGTTCGCCTATATGTAGCGCCAAAAGTGCCAATGATCCGATAACCTATGGGCAGCTTGTGTCTGTTGGTGCCAAAACCGGGCAAGGCAGGCTTTTTGAAGGTAAGTTTGTACTAGGCTTGGGTGGGATTTTATGTCTTTTGTGGGTCTGCACATTCACAGTGACTATAGTTTGCTTGACGGTGCGAGCCAGTTGCCGGACCTGGTGGCGCAGGCTAAGGCGTTGGGTATGCCGGCGATCGCCCTCACTGATCACGGCGTCATGTATGGCGCGATCGAACTGATCAAGGTTTGTCAGAAAGCTGACATCAAGCCCATCATTGGCAACGAGATGTATTTGGTGAATGGCGACATTCAGCAGCAGTACAACGCCCTCGGGAAAAAAATTAAGCTGCCTCGCTATCACCAGGTGGTGCTGGCTAAGAACACTCAGGGCTATAAAAACCTGGTCAAGTTGACGACCCTCTCCCACCTCGAGGGCATGCAGGGGTCTGGAATTTTTACGCGACCCTGTATCAATAAGGACTTATTAGAGAAGTATAGGGAAGGGCTCATCGTCACGAGCGCTTGCCTGGGTGGCGAGGTGCCCCAAGCCATTTTGCAAAAACGTCCCGAAATCGCGCGGCGAGTGGCTCAGTGGTATAAGGACATTTTTGGCGACGACTACTATCTGGAAATTCAGGATCATGGGTCGCCAGAAGACCGCATCGTGAATGTCGAGATCGTCAAAATTGCCCGCGAGCTAGACATCAAGATTATCTGCACCAACGATTCTCACTTTATTTCTTGTCTAGATGTCGAGGCTCATGATGCCCTGCTCTGCATTCAGACAGGAAAATTAGTCACTGAGGATAAACGGCTACGCTACAGCGGCACGGAATATCTCAAGTCAGCCGATGAGATGCGCGTGTTATTTCGAGATCATTTGTCAGATGGCGTGATCGAAGAATCTATTCAGACCACCTTGGAAATCGCGGAAAAGATCGAACCCTATGAGGGGATTTTGGGGCAGCCGCGAATTCCTGACTTTCCGATTCCGGCAGAATTTGACGGTGCCGAGGACTATATGGCCTTTGTGGCGCGGGATGGGCTCGTCAAGCGCATGAAGACCGCGAGCTATGAGGCGATTACTCAGGAGTATCGCGATCGCCTGGAATACGAAATCGAAATGATGATCCAGATGGGGTTCCCCACTTACTTTTTAGTGGTGTGGGACTACATTCGCTTTGCCCGAGAGAACAATATCCCTGTGGGGCCAGGCCGGGGCTCAGCGGCGGGGTCTTTGGTGGCCTATGCCATGGGCATTACCAACATTGATCCGGTGCATCACGGCCTGCTCTTCGAGCGCTTCTTGAACCCAGAACGTAAGTCAATGCCTGATATTGATACGGATTTCTGTATCGAACGGCGAGACGAAGTGATTGATTATGTGACGGAGAAGTACAGCAAGGAACGGGTCGCGCAGATCATTACCTTCAACCGGATGACCTCGAAGGCAGTTTTGAAAGACGTCGCCCGTGTACTTGACATTCCCTATGCTGAGTCCGATCGCATGGCGAAGCTGATTCCCGTTTCGCGGGGCAAGCCGACTAAGCTCAAAGTGATGGTGTCTGACGAAACGCCTGCGCCTGAGTTCAAAGAGCGGTATGACAAAGATCCTCAGGTGCAGCGCTGGCTCGACATGGCCATGCGGATCGAGGGCATGAACAAGACGTTTGGGGTGCATGCCGCTGGCGTTGTGATTTCCAAAGACCCGCTGGACGAGATCGTGCCGCTGCAGCGTAACAACGATGGGCAGGTCATCACTCAGTACTACATGGAAGATGTCGAAGCGCTGGGCCTCCTGAAGATGGACTTCCTGGGGCTCCGCAACCTGACGATGATTCAGCGGGCCGTAGAGCTGATTGAATCGGGTAAGGGCACGCTACTCGACATGGATGATCTGCCGATGGATGATCCGGCAACCTTCAAGCTCCTGGAAAAGGGCGATTTAGGCGGCGTGTTTCAGCTGGAGTCTTCCGGCATGCGGCAGATTGTGCGCGACCTGAAGCCATCGGGTCTGGAAGATATTTCGTCAGTTCTCGCGCTATACCGACCCGGTCCGCTGGATGCGGGACTGATCCCCAAGTTTATCGGTCGTAAGCACGGGCGCGAAAAGATTGACTTTGCGGACAAAATCCTAGAGCCGATTCTCAGTGAAACCTACGGGATCATGGTCTACCAAGAGCAGATTATGAAAATTGCCCAGGACATGGCGGGCTATTCGTTGGGGCAAGCCGACCTCCTGCGCCGCGCTATGGGTAAGAAAAAAGTGTCGGAGATGGAGAAGCATAAGGGCCAGTTTATCGAAGGCTCGATGGCAAAGGGTGTCCCGAAAAAGGTGGTCGAAGCCCTTTGGGATCAGATGGTGAAGTTCGCCGAGTACTGCTTCAACAAGTCGCACTCCACTGCCTACGGATTTGTCACGTTTCAGACGGCGTACCTGAAAGCGAACTATCCCGTTGAGTACATGGCAGCGTTGCTGACCTCTAACAGCGGTGATCAGGACAAAGTACAGATGCACATTGCCAACTGCATCAACATGGGCATTGAGGTGCTGCCGCCCAACATCAATGAGTCACGGATTGTGTTTACGCCCAAGGGCAACAAAATCTTGTTTGGACTATCGGCAGTGCGCAATGTGGGTCAAGGGGCGATCGAGTGCATTTTGGCGAGCCGCGATGAGGAGGGCGGATTCAAATCATTGCCAGAGTTGTGCGATCGCGTTGATCTGCATGCCGTCAACCGTCGCGCGTTGGAAGCCTTGGTGCTGTGCGGGGCCTTTGACCCCATCGACCCCAATCGCAACCAACTCATGCACGACTTAGAATTTGTGCTGGACTGGGCGCAAAGCCGGGCCAAAGATCGAGAAATCGGTCAGGGGAATCTGCTCGACATGTTGTTAGGCGGCGGTGATGACGGCGATAGTGCCGGTGCGGTAGTCGGTGGCGGTTTTGAAAGTGCACCCAAAGCGCCGCTTGTGGCTGATTTTGAGCCGCAGGAAAAACTCAGGCAAGAAAAGGAACTGCTGGGGTTCTATATCTCTGATCACCCACTTAAAGAGGTGCAAAAATCCGCCCGGATTTTAGCGCCGGTAAATCTTGGCGAACTGGAAAGATATCCCGACAATCGAAAACTCAGCGCGATCGTCATGCTGGCCCATGTGAAACCGGTGATCACCAAAAAGGGCGATCGGATGGCCATCATCGTTCTTGAAGACTTGACGGGTAGTGTCGACGGCGTCGTTTTCCCTCGGTCGTATGAGCGCATCGGTCATTACATTCAACCCGATGCTCGGCTCATGGTTTGGGGTAAATACGATCGCCGAGACGACCAAATTCAGTTCATTGTTGATGATGCTGAGCCCATTGAAGAGGTGCGTATGGTGATGGTTGAGTTAGACCCTCAAATCGCTGACGATATTCAACAACGTCTCCGCCTGAAAAATATTATTCAGAGCCACCAAGGCGACAGTCAGGATCATGCCAATGTTCCGGTAATCGCCATTATTGGCAAAGCGAACCAAAGGCAGTTAGTCCGGCTAGGGGCCCAATTCCGAGTGAAGGATCCGGAGGCCGCCATCAATGCCCTGGCACGGGCCGACTTTAAGGCCCATATGAGTCCATTGATTAGCGCCTAGTGATTAAAACACCGTTACAAAAACCGGTTTCTGGGGTTGAAAGGGACTAATTGCCTCATTGACTGACACGAGAAACCGGGTTTCTCATACTAACGGGATCAATCAATATTTAAGGCGACGCAAAGCCCCATTCCAGCAAAAACTACTCGTCTGGTCTAATGAATCCAGGTTGTGAATACGTTAGCGGTTAGGGCGATCGCCAGTAGCACGTCAGGATACTCTGGTCAGGGCTGAACAGCTTCAGCGCATCGGTACAAAGGCAGTCTGTCGTCATCACTGGATATAGGGAGGAATGCCATCAGGCTTGGTGAGCGCTAGACAACGCTGGGCAAACAGCAGTTTGAGTGCAACCGAGCGTTGCGTTGAAGCAGCGGGCAACTGATAACTATCGCTGCGCCGAACAAAGTCTCTTAGACAAGCGATTCCTCTGGTATAAGCTCGCCAATGCTCAGCCAAATCGGCATGCTGCCGTAAAAGCTGGCGGCGCGATCGCCGAAATTCTGCTAGAGCGATGTGGTGTTGCTCAAATAGCGCTTGATGCTGGTGATAAAACGCGTTGACCTGGGGCCGCAGCGTTCCCGTTGGGGCCGCGGTCAAAACGATATCGAATCCACCCCGTTGCTGAATCACCGCATTAAAAAAAAAGCCCCAGTGAAATGGGCTAAGCGCTTCAACATCAGCGAGCTGCAGCAGGCGTTTACGAGTCTTGCCTGAGGGGAGCACTTCTTTCGCCCAGATACCAAGTTTATAACTCAAGGTTTCCCATAGCAGTCGATTGAGCTTGGGCTGAACGGCCCGGTTAACCTCATCAATGCGATCACGCAAAAACGCCGTTTGCACATATTCCGGCAGGCCCCCTTCTGACCCCATTGCCCGCGTCTGCGCCTGATAGTGCTCCACCCGAATCTTTTGCTCTGTCAGCGTATCGCGATAGCTCGCCGCCGTTAAGGGCTGCAACAGATTGCCTTGCAGCGCCGGACCTTGCGAATCAGCTGGGCGCGATCGTTTCGGCACAATTTTGTCAAAACTGGCCGTATCGACCCGGATAAATCCCATCAGCGCATTGCCAGCGGTGATGTTGAAATCGAGGTCTGGCAGTGGCTGCAAATCCTCCACTTGGGTTGCGGTAGAGAGCAGTCTAAGCCAGAGCTGTAGTTGCGTGATATGCACCGCCTCTGGCTGCAGGTCAACGCCGTAGAGGTTTTGAGTCAAAATCTGCTCGGCCAAGCGCCACTCAGCAGCGGTTTGAGTCAGGCCTAGCGATCGCCCCCAAGCTTGGAGTTCGGCATCAGTAGAAGCGTGAGCACAGCGCCAACAGGCCCGATAAATGGCTTGCAGCCGCTCGAAAATCATGAGCAAATATCGCCCTGACCCACAGGCGGGATCAAGTACCGAGAGAGTGGGCAACACCGTGGTGAGTAACCGCCGACAGGTCTCGGTATCTAACGCCGCCAACAGCGCGTCTACAGCGGTGACAGCGGTGATGGCATCTAACGCGATAACCGAAGGGAGGGCTTTGAGAATGTGAGCGTCGAGGGTGTGGCGACCAATCTTCTGCAGGGTGTCAGCAGTCGACATAGCCGCCTTATCGGTCTGGGCCGTCATTAAATATTCGTAGGCGCCGGCGAGCAGTTCCCGATCAATCCCCTGGGCTCGACCACTCAGCAGGTTGTGGGCGATCGGTTGTTCAGCCAGCCAGCCCAAAAATCGCTCAATCGGTTCATCCGGCAGGTCTAACTGCGGGTAGCGCTGTTCGAGAGGATGCACCCCAAACGGTTGACTGCCCAAATAAGGCACGTTGCCAATGGTGGCGGTGAGCGATCGCGGCCGTTCCACTTCCGGCAGCCCTAACCCTTGATGACAAAGCGGCTGCAGAAATCCCTTAAAAAAGGTGACCTCAGTTTGAGTCGCAGCCTGTTGGCTGAGGTGACTGTGCAAATACCAGCGATCGCCCGCGCCCAAAAAACCAGCCACTTGCAAATCGTAAATCAGCAGCAAGCGACCTAGAAGCACATGGGCAAACCAGCGGCGCTCGGTAGTTTGAGAGAGCCCGACTAGCGCTTCCACAAACCCGCGATGATGGTCAGCTAACGCTTGAGCCAGAGGGCGACAGGCGACATCCATGCCTTTAATCGATTGCTGACTGCTGCTGAATCTGGCTCACGTGGTCTTGAAATCGCTGCAGATCAGCCTGCAAAGTGGATTCAACCACTTTGCCCAAAAACAGGCCATCCATCAGCTTGCCAAGAAAGCTGGGAATGGAGTATGCCACCGTCAGCTTGACAGCACTCTTATCTTTGTGATCATAAAAGCGAATGCCGCCCCGATTCGGCAAGCCATCCACTGATTCCCACTGAATCAGCTGATGGTCGACGAGTTTAGTGATCTGCGACAGCCAAGTGAACTCAAAGCTGCCCGACGCGAGTTTCCACCGCGACAGGTCAGGATCTTCTTCCAAGATGTTGACTGACTCAATCCATTTCATCCAGCGCGGCATTTGCTCTAGGTCAGACCACAAGGCCCACACCAAATCAATCGGGGCATCGACTTCAACTAATACGCTGTGTTCTAGCCAGTCGGCCATGGCTTATCTCATCCGCTCCAAAATTGCGTGAGCCGCTTGCTTCCCTGACAGGGTGGCCCCCTCCATACTATCGATGTAGTCTTGCTGAGTGTAGCTACCCGCCAAAAAGAAATTATCGACTGGGGTTACCTGCTTGGGGCGAAAGGGGTCCATCCCCGGCGCTTCTCGATAAAGCGACTGAGCCAGCTTCACGACGCTATGCCAGGTCATGGTCAGCTCCCGCGATGAAGGAAACAAATCATGGACTTGTTTCAGCACATGTTGAGCGATCGCTTCATTGTTCTCTTTAATGAACGGATCACCCGGCGTCAGCACACATTGCAGCAGTGACCCTTCGCCCTCACGGTAGTAATCACTGGGGCTGGTGAGCGCCATATCCGCGAAGCAAGAAAAATCGGCGTCGGGCGTATACAGCAGATTATCCAGCCCGGTTGGCCGGTCTAACTGCTTTGCTGCTGCCGCATCTTGCAGTTCGGTCACCCAGCCATCAAACCGCAGCTGCACCGTCGTGACCGGCACCGCGTCTAGCTTATAAATGTTGTCAAACTCGGGCCACCGCCGCCACGGTGCGGGGAGCAAACGCTTGATCCCTGGGACGTCACAGGCGGCGACGTACACATCGGCGGTCACGGTTTCAACCTCATCCCCCTGGGCGATCGCCAGTCCGGTCACGTGGGTGGCATTGCCCTTGTTTTCAAACAAAACCTCGCGCACCCCGCGACGGGTATGGATCTGAGCGCCCCGGGCAGTCAGATATTTCAAAATGGGCTGGTGCAAAAATTCGTTGGGTGAGCCCTCCAGCATGCGCAGCACCGAGGCTTCACTTTTGGCTGCAAAGAACATAAAAATGGTCAACATGCAGCGGGCGGAAATATTTTCGGTATCGATAAAGCCCAGGGCATAGGCGATCGGATTCCACAGGCGCTTAAGGCTACCGTTGGAGCCGCCATGCTGGCGAAACCAGTCAGCAAAGCTAACGCTGTCGAGCTGGCGAATGACCCGCATGGCCCCTTCAAAATCCACCAAGCCGCGCACGATGGGGCTGGTACCCAGGGCGATCGCATTCATCGCTTTGTCAGCGACAGAAAGCTGAGAGGTAGTGAAAAATGCCTTGAGTCCGTTAAAGGGCGCTCCCGTAATGAAGCGAAAGTCGAGTTCTCCGGTGATGCCACCGCGATTCACAAAGGTGTGGGTATGCTGCTTGAGCCGCAGATGCTGGAAAGCATCGACCTTTTTCATCAGCTCGAACAAGTTGTAGTAGCAGCCGAAGAATACGTGCAGCCCCATCTCTAGGTGGTTGCCGTCTTTATCAATCCAGCTGCCCACCTTGCCCCCGACAAAGGGACGATTTTCAAAAATCTCGACCTCATGGCCGGCATCTGCCAATTCAACTGCGGTAGATAAGCCCGCCAGCCCCGCTCCAACAATCGCAACTCGCATGCGCCGTGATGTGTCCTCTGAGAAGTGGTTAGATTTACGTATTTTAATAGTCATCGGGGCAAGATGACAGAAAGGCACCGCACTGCGAACAATGCACCATCGTTCGCAGTGCGGTGCCAAAGTTCAGAACCGTTCTAAAACTGCACATTCCGACTTTCTCAGGGAGCTACGCTTAAATAATGTCTCCAGAATGGACAATTCTCGATGAGAGATTGGCCGTGCCCAACCCCTGCGCTCCTAATCCCTCATACACAAGTTGCTATATCGCTGATTAGTGAAAGGTTTGACCGATTAGCCACGGCAGTCTTACGAACTATGGAACCTTTCCTAATACCAGTTCTACGAATTACAGCTACACAGACAAGTCGGCTTTCTCCCAGTAGGAGACACTGCGTGTTGGCCTGGCCTGTCCGTCGGGCTTACGACTCCGCTCAGCCTATATTCCTTGAGCGGAGTCGTAAGGAAGATCCATAGCCCAGTTTCAGAGAATTGGTATCATTTCTTCTTCTCAAGGAGAGGAGCCGGAACACCTGTCCCAGTTGGGGGGATTTTTCGAACAAACCTTGGATAAACCTCTCCTTCTCAAGGAGAGGTGCCGCAGGCGGTGAGGTTTGCCCGCGCAAGCGTCATCTAAAACCTATTACTGGCATGGCTTTGATCGACTTTCGCTTAATGGATAGCCTGCGATCGGGGCGGCTATTTTTCAGCAACTCCCTCAGCCCGAACTCCAAACTCCGAACTCCGAATTCTAAAACCCGCCATCCCTACTCCCAATCCAGGGCATAGCTCATTTGTAGGGGGGGCAGATCAAGGTCTGCGGGCGTTTTGCAATAGGTTTCAAAAAAGGCGACATTTTCGCGAGCACCGGGTTTGCCTCGCGCCGCGCCGGTAATTCCCGACGCGACCATGACCCCACAAACGCCGTTAGAGTCTTGACACCACTGTCGCCATTGCTCTAGCAGCTTACTGTCGTGAGCATCGTTGGCGAGGAACTCGATAAAGAGATGAAAGTCACCGTCGCCCGTGTGGAGCAGTCCGAGTTGCAACGTGTCACCGGTCATCGGATCACCGCCTGGATTAAAACACACGGCCTCAATGCCCTTGGCGGCTCGCAGTTGAGAAGCGAGTTTTTGCGCTTTGGGTCGCGAGGTTTGAATTGCCACCATCGGCATCATGTCAGCCTCTGAGGGTAATTGGGCGATCGCCTGATAGTGCTTGCCCTGACGAATGGTTTGCACGGTTGATTGCGGTAATCGCGTCAGCAACACCATGGCGCCCTCAGGCACATAGTCATCCCGAAATCGGGGCAGCTCAAACGAGGGTAACTGGCTGTCAGCAGAGCCGAAGCTCTCGGCCACGGCCAACTGCGCGGTAATCTTGGGGCAATTAGCTAGGGTGACCGCTAGAGGCGTCTGATCCAGGGAATTGGTCAGGGTATAGTGGCTGGATAAATCGGGAAAATCGGCACTATTGAGCACCTCTTCGTGATCTTCGAGAAAGCGATTCAACCCTTCTAAACAAATTCTCAACGCGGCCGCTTCTTCCAGTTCTAGGGCCGTTCTTAACCCTTCTAGGGGATGCAAACTGCCAAACTCTGGCCGCGCCTCAGATGGAGCTGATTGCATCCAAGGGAGGGGCAACAGCGGACCAGAGTCGGCTTCCCGAATTAGCTCAAAGTTGAGAAATAGGCAGTCCTGTGACAAAAAAGCCTGCTGCATCTGCCGCGTACTGAGGGTGCCCAGCGTCGCCGTTTGCCGAAATTGAGTCAGCGATTCCAACGAGCGATACAGCAGCAAGCCATATTCGAGGCCCGCCATGCCCAACACTGAAATATAGAGGGTGCCGAGGTTCCACTGGTTCAGTTCAACTTTAATAATTTGGTCGTCGGCCAGATTGTTCCACGGCGCATTTTCCCAAAGGCGATGAGCCTGATGATTGAGCGCCTGCTGAAACGCTTCGGGGAGTTCCGATTCAAGCGAATCGTCTTGCTGCTGCAGACTGTCAAAAATTTCATCAATGACGGGCAGCGTCTCGGCGTAGTCAACGGTGACATCCAGGTCTTGCAGCGCGCCGCGCAGAAAAAAATGAATCTCGCGATCGCACACCACAATTTTGTGAGGTCGCGCTGGGGCGATCGCCCCTTGGGGATGCTCCATCGCGTGTAACAAGGTGCGGGCAACGGCCTCATGCCCCGTATCTGCCGGAATAATCGTCACCGCTCGCAACGCCCCTTCCGTACCGTCAACCCAAAGAATACAGTCGCTGGCCTCGTCCTCTTCATCGGGAGCGCTACTGTCATAGCCAAACGCGTCGAGCATGCCCTCGGAAATCGGTCGGCGATCGCCTTCCCAAACGACCGGCTGTTTGGGCAGACGCTGCAAACGAGCGCAAGTAAACGGACTGAGGGTGTACATGGGGGTTGTCATCGAATTCCTTGCTAGATGGTTGTAGCAAAAGAAGGGCTACGGCCGTGTGATTAGGGCGTACTCCTTAACACAAGTCAAACTTGTGACCGACCGACCGCGCGAAAGTTCGGTATTCAGCCGCTCCTAGCTCAAACGGCCTCAATCGACTTGGTTTTGCCCGTTACCCTGATGGTCAGAACCTGCCAAACCCTTCCCTTGGACCTGATGAAAACCGCCTTTCCCGATCAGCAACGTGACTTAAACCGCCTCTAAATCGGGTGTTAAGTGCCCGTTAACATTTGCCTGATACCGTTCCTCAAGACTGAGTGAAAGTGGGGAGAAAATCATGGGCCTGATTCGGCTGCTCGCGACAGCTAGTCTACTGCTGCTGCTGGGTGATTTTGTAGCAACGTTTTGTTACCACGTTCCGGAACATGTGTTTGGCAAGTTTCACAGTATTGTTCACCATAGCCCAAAGCGTAGCTTCATTCGCTATGCCATCAAAAATCGTCAGCCCATCGCCTTAATCGATGGGTTTTTCAGTGCCTTTCCCTATTTCGTCTTCATTCCCCTGCTCTGGCGAGTTTCCCCGGGGGGGGTTGCTGTGGGCCTGATTTTAGCTGAACTGCATGTCATCTGGAGACACCAGTTTTCCCCTCGCTATTGCACGCCTCGGTGGCTCAGCACGATTTGCAAAATTCTGGGCATCACGACTCCAGAGCGACATTTAATTCATCATCGTTATGCCAACCGAGCCTTTGGCGATATCTTTGCCTTTTATGGCAAACCCGCCGAGCTGTGGCTCAAACACCTGCGATTGATGAAACATCACTGGCGACAGGCGCTCCGATAACGCGACCAGTCATGCTGACGTCACGCCTCTGCAGTCATGAGTGGCTAATTGTTATCCGGGATGATTTCGGTGGTGACCCGCCCCCCATCCATGAGCACTGTTTGCGATTCAATCCGGCCTCGTGCTTGAGGGCCGCGAACGTTGAGTTGTGGGTCAGTCTGCTGATAATTAACTGCACCTTCAGCAAACACCGTTTGCTCTTCGAGATTCCAGCGCAGACGATCAGAGGTGAGGCGGCCATTGTTTTTGGCGGCGAGCGCTAAAACATCACGAGAGAAATAGGCAATTTGCTCAGCCAGGTCAAACTCTCCCTGCTGGGAGGTGATGGTCAGCTGCTGTTCCGGCTCCACGACCCGCACCGACGATACCGCTTGCACCCGCTCCGCTTCGACATCCCAAATCGCTTTATCAGTGGTCAGTTCCATCGGCACGTCGAGCAGCTGCGCCTGAACCGATTCTTCGAGGGTGACACGGTCTTCTGAAAGTTCTACCAGACCGCGTTGTCCGGCAAATACCTGGGTCACTTTGGCATTTTCAAACTGTTCGATGCGCAGAGGGCGATCGCTTGCCAAGGTTTCTTGATCCCACTGCCATAGCACCGTTTCGCCCTGCAGTTTGAGCCAGGGATCAACCTGGGGATCGGCGACCACAGTGGTGGCGACCACTTCCCCTTCAAGTTCCATGCGACTTTCGACGTCGTAGATGCGAGCTTCGTTCGCTTGGGCGCGGATTTGGGGATGATTGCCCGTCAGACCATTGCGCACAATCATGACGTCCGCTTCGGGCCGCCATTCCAGATTTTGGCCATAAATGACCATCTGATTTTGCTCCCCGGTCGCGACAATATTACCTTCCAAAAAGATGACCTGGCCATTTTCGCGAATGGTGCCGGTATCCGCTTTGACGCGATAAAGCAGCTGACCATCCTGATAAAGCTCCCCTTCCGGCCTAACTAAATCGGCCACCTCTTGATCAGAACTGTAGGTCACCTCTTCGGCATCGACCTTCCACAGCAGGCCACCATCATCGTCTTGCTGTTCTAGGGTGACGTCTCTCAAGGTAAGACCCGGCACGATGTCCGCAGTTTCACCCGACGAATCTTCGACGCGAACACCGGGATCGCGACAAGTGCGTAACCCCGTTGCGATCGCCAAAAACAGTGCCACTGCGCCCGCCAGCCACCAATAGGGACGTTTCATGTTGAAGCCGATAAGGAACTAGACAGTAGGCGATTAAGACGAAGCCTGAGTGTTCACTTCTTCTTCCGGAACGGCCAGCGGGCGGTAAGTATAGGCGCCCTGGCGCGGCAGCTTCTTGACCTCATCTTTAATCTGCTCAAGGTCAATATAGCGGTCAGACACGTTGATGAGGCTATCACTGGTCATCGAGCGCAGGCTCACCACCTCAACCCGCGCGCCTCGATAGCTGGCCGCATCGACGGCATAGGCCAAGTCGCCATCACCACTCACCAACACCGCTGTGTCGTAAAAGTCGACTAGTGCCATCATATCGACCGCAATTTCAACATCGAGGTTCGCTTTTTTAGAGCCGTCGGGGAGCTGCACGAGGTCTTTTGCAATGACGCGGTAGCCGTTGCGGCGCATCCACAGCAAAAACCCCTGCTGCTTTTCATTAGTGCGATCAACGCCCGTATAGAAGAAAGAGCGAAACAGCCGAGAGCCACCGGTCAACCGACACAGCAGTTTCGTGTAATCAATCTCGATGCCCAGCTGAAGGGCGGCATAAAACAGGTTAGACCCATCAATAAAGATGGCCACCCGGCCTCGGTTTTCTAGTACTTGTTCAGGCGTGAAGATCGGATCTTCACTCAGCATGTCGTGGTTGTTAAGCATGGTGATGTAATTCCGTTTTGTTATAAAGCGATGAATCTAGAGATGGATGAATCGTTGCGTGTTGAAGCCGCGTTTGATCGATCGCCCCACCCAATGGCCGCAGCCTAGGGGACTTCAGCTGGGATCTCGATGCGTTGAAAAATCGGACTGGCTTTGCCTAACGACTGATCCCCAGGGAGCGTGCCCCAGACGCTATGCTGTTCAAAGGGGAGTTGCTGACCAATGTCGCGTTGATCAAAATCGACGGCAAAGCCAAGCTGCGTATAAATCGCAGTGGCCAACCCAGGGACAATCGGTGCCAGCAGATACCCCGATAGTCGCACCGATTCTAAGACTGCGTAGAGAACCATTTCAGTTTTTGCTTGCTGACCCTGTTTAAACAGGGTCCAAGGGGCCGTTTCATCTAGATACTTGTTGCTCGCGCGCACCAGACTTAAAACGGCTTCACAAGCTTCGCTAAAGGCTAAATTTTCATAGGCTTGCTGCACCTGTCCGGCCAGGTTTGCTCCTCTCTCTGCTAAAGGATGATGATCGGTAAACGCGTCCATCGAGATTTTAGGAATCTTGCCTCCACAATAGCGGCTTGCCATTTTAAGTGTGCGATTTAGCAGATTCCCTAAATCATTCGCCAAGTCTGCGTTGAGAACGTTTACAAACCGGGTTTCGCTGAAATCACCATCTCGACCAAATTCAATTTCTTTTAAGAAATAGAATCGCACCGCATCGGCGCCATATTGATTGACGAGGGCGAGCGGATCAAGCGTGTTGCCTAGGCTTTTGCCCATTTTTTGGCCATCTTTCGTTAAAAAACCGTGGCCAAAAACGCGATCGGGCAGCGGCAATCCGGCCGACATCAGCATGGCGGGCCAATAAACGGCATGGAACCGCAAAATATCCTTGCCGATTAGATGAATATTAATCGGCCACCACTGGCGCAAAGCATTCTCTAGGGTTGGGTCATCGGCGTCATCCAGCAGCGCCGTGACGTAGCCCAACAGGGCGTCAAACCAGACATACAGAGTTTGTTCTGGCGCCGTCGGCACCGGAAATCCCCAGTCCAAATTGATGCGAGAGATCGAAAAATCTTGTAGACCGCTGTCGACAAAGTTCAGCACTTCGTTACGGCGCGTGACAGGTTGAATAAACTCAGGCTGTTCAGCGTAGAGCGCCGAGAGCTTTTCTTGGTAGTTAGACAGCTTGAAAAAATAGTTGTGTTCGTCTCGCCATTCCACCGATTTATTCGTGTGAATGGGACAGCGTTTATCGGCTAACAGCTCGCGTTCTTCTTTGAATTCTTCACAGGCCACGCAATACCAGCCTTGCTGTCGCCCTTCGTAGATATCGCCGCTTTGCCAAACGCGCTGATAAAACTCCTGCACGATCGCGGCATGGCGCGGTGCGGTGGTGCGGCTGAAGCGATCGTAGGCAATGTTTAAGCGCTCCCACAGCGTATAAAACCCAGCCACAATCTCATCGCAGTGGGCTTGCGGTTCCAGGCCTCGCGCTGCAGCTGTGCGCTGAATTTTTTGGCCGTGCTCATCGGTGCCGGTGATCATCAAAACAGGCTGCCCCAAAAGCCGATGAAAGCGCGCCAGCGCATCGGCGGCGATCGTCGTGTAGGCGCTGCCAATGTGGGGCAAGGCGTTGACATAATAGAGCGGCGTTGTGACGGCAAACGTCTTGACCGGATTACCAGCAGAATCCATAAATCACTTGAGTTGAGAAAACGATCTGAATGATTCTGTCAATAATACCGCAGCGGCTTAATCACAAAGCTGGTCTGGATTGCTGTGCAGCGATTCAGAGGGTATTGGGGTTGGCGAAATTTTGCGGCGATCGCAGTCCAGCGCCAGACTATAAAAATGCTGAGTCCAAACATCTTTTGGTTCCCGCCGATCGCTCATAGTCCTGGCCGATTTCCTCAGACGAAACATCTGGGCTGCCCCTCCCCTCTATTCCAGCTCACTGGTGGGGGCATGAACGATGGCGAGGCGGAGCGGATCTGTTCTCCGATATGGAAAGATCAACGCCAAACTTGGTACATTAAGGAATGTAAAGACCATTCAGATTGATTGCCCTTGATGACAGCCTTGCCGCCTCTGCCGATTCCCTTTTTTGAAGATGCCGACCCCCTCGAACTTTCCCGGAGCGCTCTGCAGTTGATGGGCATTAAGTTGCGCGTCTCGGGGCGCAACCGGATCCCGGCGAATGTCCCCCTGTTAGTCATCAGCAATCACCGCAGTCCCCTAGATGCCCCCGTGCTCATGGCCGGGCTTGATCGCACCGTGGCCTTTGTCTGCCACCAGTACATGGAGCATGTGCCCCTTTTAAAAGATGTCGTCCATCAGTTTGGGGCGTTTCCTTTAGAGTCACCCCGTCGGTTGTTTCGTCAGGGGTGTCAGCGCTTACGGCGCGGTGAGGCGATCGGCATCTTTCCCGAAGGCGCACAACCCATGGTGCAACTTCAATCGCCCCGTTTGGTTAACCCCTTTCAGCGCGGCTTTGCGCATTTGGCGCTGCGTGTCCCCGTGGGGCCACTAGCGCTACTCCCCGTGGCGATTGCTTCCGACGAGGTCGGTTTCGAGTCTCTGGTGCCGCTGAGCTTGTTGGGGTGGTTCGATCCCAGTGAACCGTTGTTTCAGCAGGGGGGCGGTCATCCTGTGGTGTTTTACCGCGAGGTGGAAGTCAAAATCGGTGAGCCGATCTGGGTCATGCCGGCTGATCGCGAACGCTATCAAGGTCGTCACGCTGCCGACTGTGCTCAGCAGCTCGCGGATGACTGTTGGGGTGCTGTCAGTGCCTTGTTACAGAAATAATCGGATCTTCTGAGAGCCCTATCGCTATGTCAGCATCGTCATCGCCTGTCCTGTTTGCCCCGATTTTCCCTCAACCGGAGAAGCCGCTGATTGTGCTTCTACCGGGTTTGGATGGTACGGGCAAGCTGTTTGGCGAACAGGTACAAGTGCTATCCCCCTATTTTGATATTCGCTGCCTCAAAATTCCTGAAAGCAATCGACAGGGATGGGAAAGCTTGGCGGGCTCAGTCGTCGAATTGATTTATCACGCGCAGGGCGATCGCCCCACCTATCTCTGTGGCGAATCGTTTGGGGGATGCTTAGCCTTGCAAGTGGCCTTGACGGCACCGGAATTGCTCAGTCAGCTGGTCATGATTAATCCGGCTTCGGCGTTGCGGCGGCATTTCTGGCTACGCGGGATGGCCCAAACGGCAGCCTTCGTTCCTGAGTGGTTGTTCAACGTGTCGGGCGCATTTGCGCTATCGGTGATCGCCAACTTCGATCGTATTGAGAAAACTCAACAAGAGCTGTTTATCAAAACCGTTCGCCCCATTTCTCAAGCCTGTGTTATGTGGCGATTAGAGATGTTGCATCAGTTTGAAGTCGCTACGGAACGGTTGCAGCAACTCTCCACCCCAACGACGCTGTTGGCGAGCGGTCGCGACCACCTGTTGCCTTCTCCGCAAGAAGCGGCACTCCTTCAGCGGCATTTACCCAATGCCGCAATTTATCCCCTGCCCGAGAGTGGTCATGCCTGCCTCATTGAGCGGGATGTTGATTTGGCTCAATGCTTTCAGGCGTTGAATTTGTTGCCTCACCCAGCCGCCGCAACGCCCGCCCAGACCGCTGCCTGATGGTGACGCACGGTGATCGCATCACGACACCGGTCTGGCTCTTCTCTAGCCCACAAGTTGGGGAAATAAGCGGTAGAGATGCCGCTATGATGAGGGGCGATCTACCAAGGGCCGAGTATGGGGGCATTCGAGAGTCTGAGCCAAAGTGTGGTGGCGTTGCCGCTGTTGTTGGCCTCACTAATGGCCACAACCCTAACCTGCGAGCGCCTTTGGTTTTGGAATCGCATTTCTAAACGCCAGCAAAAACTCGTTCGGGCCGTGCTGGAATCCTATGCCCAACAGCCCCAAGCGGCGATCGCCCGACTCAAAAAGCACACCGACTTACCGATTGCCCGTATCTTCCTCGCTGCCGTCACCCTCCCCGAAGCCACCCCCGAAGAATTTCGCCTGGCCTTAGAAAGCACGGCGCAGGGAGAACTGCCACTGCTAAAAAGATTTTCAACTGCTTTTAATACCATTGTTGGCATCGCGCCCCTGTTGGGACTGCTCGGTACCATTCTCGGCCTGATGCAGGCACTGGCCTCACTTGATTTGGGTACCGGCGACAGCGATCGCGCCCTCAACGTCGTCTCTGGCATCGGCGAGGCCTTAATCACGACCGCGATCGGCTTAGCGATCGCCATCCTGACTTTGATTTTTGCCAACTTCTTTCAGGGGCTTTATCGTCGGCAGCGCGCCTTTATTCAAGAAGCGGGCGGCCAGTTAGAACTGCTCTATCGCCAGCAACACCGGCAGCAGTCACCGCTGCACGATCGGCCTGATCGGCCTGATCCCTAAGTTGCCAAGTCATGATTGTCAGGACGGTGCTCAGCCATCCTGAAAGTTCTACACAGGGCGCGCCCCATCTTGGCCTGCAAGCGGCTATCGGACGCACTGTTGTCGCACTTTTTGCATCACCGACTCAATATAATCAGCCTTAGCCCTGGTGTAGGCTTCGCGATCGCCTGCCAAGTCCTGAGCGAGACGATACTTCAACTGGGCATAGCGGGCCGCTTCATCGGCATGCTGACAAAGGTAGTCTCGAAACCGCAAACGTTCCCACAGCGGACTGTGGGGTTCAACCATGTGCACATGGTGCGTGCGAGGGCCGTTGGGCGGCAACCCTTTGACAAAAAACAGGCGGCGAGGGTCGGGGTTTTCCTGCCAGTAGGCATAGCCCAACTGGGCTAGCGGTGTCACCGTGACTTGTTGAGCCATCGCCAATGAGCGCACCCCAACCAACAGGTCGATAATGGGTTTTGCCGCTAACTGGGGCACTGCTGTACTGCCAAAATGCTCATGCGCGTGATCAGATGAGGATGCAACATTGTCCGCAGACGAGCCGATTCTTGGGCAAACAGGCTTGGCCAGCGGGGAGTGTACTCGGTAATGACCACTTCATCCATGGTGCTGCCGCAGACTCCAGGCAAAACGTCAATCGTAACGGCTCAGAGCGGAAAAAATGACCGGTACTCAGCCCGGTTGAGGGCCTGAAAGCTGGACGGGTAAACTGCTGAATCGACGCCAGCGATTACAATGCATAAGGACATTCAGAGTAAGTCTTTGACTGAGCAAGTCGTGCAGCCAGCCTCCACCGCTTCGACCATCTCGCGGCAAGAGCTGCGAGAACTGGTGCGATCGCAGCTGCAAATGCTCTTAGAACAAGACAACTTTCAGGGTGCCAAAGCTTTGCTGGTGCCAGTGCAGCCCGTTGATATTGCCGAAGCCATCGAAGGTTTACCGGAGACAATGCAGGCCATCGTCTTTCGCCTGCTCTCTAAAAATGAAGCGATCGAGGTCTACGAAAATCTTGATTCCAGTATTCAGCAAGCCCTCGTCGAAGATTTCAAACGTCAGGATGTGCTCGACATCGTCGATCAGATGTCGCCCGATGATCGCGCCCGCCTATTTGACGAGCTGCCTGCCAAAATTGTGCGGCGACTACTGAGCCAAATGAGTTCTCAAGAAAGACAGGCCACGGCTCTGCTGCTGGGCTATGAAGCCGATACGGCCGGGCGCATCATGACGCCTGAGTACATTGCTCTGAAAGAAACCTGGAGCATTTCGAGAGCGCTCGAACATATCCGCAATCAGGCCGATATCAGCGAAACCATCTACTACCTATACGTCACTGATGCGGCTCGGCAACTCACCGGTACGCTGTCTCTGCGGCACTTGGTGATGGGGCAACCCGAACAAACGATCGGCGACATCATGACTCGCGAGGCGGTCTCTGTCCAGACCGACACCGATCAAGAAGAAGTGGCTCAACTCATCCAGCGATATGACTTTTTAGCGGTTCCGGTCGTCGATACGGAGCAGCGATTAGTCGGTATCGTCACCGTAGACGACGTGCTCGACATTTTAGAAGAGGAAGCCACAGAGGATATTTACACGCTGGGGGGCGTACAGTCAGGCGGTGACAACTACTTTCAAACCAACCTATTAACCGTTGCCCGCAAGCGCGTCGTGTGGCTGTCAGTTTTGCTTCTCACCAACACGGTAACCACCTGGGTGATTCGCAGTCAGGAGGCGGTGTTAGAGCAGGTAGTGGTTCTTGCCGCTTTCATCCCGCTCTTAATTGGCACCGGGGGGAACGTCGGGGCGCAATCGTCCACCGTGGTGATTCGCGGCATCAATACTCAGGAGGTCGATAATAAAAGTGCGCTCACGGTGATTCGACGTGAGGCGATCGCCGGCGCCTTTTTAGGCATCATGTTGGGAATCGTGGTAACCGGCTGGGCCTTTTTACTCCAGGGGAGCTTGCCCGTCTCCATCATTGTGGGCATCAGTTTAGTGGCGATCGCCATCCTGGCCTCGACGGCTGGGGCCGCCTTACCGTTTCTCTTCAACGCCATTGGGTTTGACCCGGCCCTGATGTCCGCTCCCTTTATTACAACTGTTGTGGATGTTTTGGGCGTTCTCATCTACCTCAATTTGGCGCGATATATCTTGAAGTTGGGATAGCCGGTAACGTCGCGATCCCAGCGATCGTGCCAAAGTCTCAATATGGAAACGGCCAGCAAAAGCGGCGGTGATCCCCGATCCCCAATCAACTAAGAATGTTAAGTACAATACAAGAACGCAGTCTGAGGCCAACGGTGTGGTTGATGCCTTGGCTGGCTCATATCCGGACTGCTTGAGCGGGAAGGATTAAACACGGGTGTTTACAATATTGCGGTGGAACCCTGCCTCAAGCCCATGGCGGTTTGGTAAGTTCAGCTCTTATGATTGTTAAAATCCATCTTGGACACGAATCGGGTTGACTGTGCTTCAGAAATTCCGACAGGACTTAAAAAACGATCTCATCGCTGGCTTGCTAGTGGTGATCCCCCTCGCAACGACCATCTGGCTGACGATTACGATGGCGTTTTGGGTGGCGCGATTTCTGACGCGGTTTCCCAAACAACTCAATCCTTTTACCGGGCTGCCCCCGCTTTTGGGTGACGTCATCAACTTAGCGGTCGGGTTGACCGTGCCACTGCTCGGCATTTTGCTCATCGGTTTAATGGCGCGCAACATCGCTGGCCGGTGGCTGCTTGATTTTGGCGAGCGGGTTGTTCAGTCAATCCCCTTAGCGGGTTCAGTCTATAAAACGCTACAGCAGCTTTTACAGACCGTCTTTCAAGACTCTAAGAGTCGTTTTCGTCGGGTGATTTTGGTGGAATATCCGCGCCGGGGCCTCTGGGCAGTAGCGTTTGTCACAGGGACAGTGGTCACGGCGCAAGAGACGGTCGGCTCTTCGATGCTGAGCGTCTTTATTCCCACCACTCCCAATCCGACGAGTGGTTGGTATGCTGTCGTGCCAGAATCAGACGTCATCAATCTCTCAATTTCGATCGAAGATGCCTTTAAGATTCTGTTATCTGGCGGCATCGTCGGACCTAACCTGGCTGAGTCAATTCCTCAAGAGCGGCTGCTGGGAAAAAGCTCAGAAGAGTCCAGCTCTCAACGCCCGGTCATCAAACTCAACCAGCCCGTCTTAGAATAGGTGGCCCGCAAGCTCGAACCGTTCACCCTCGTCAAATTCGAGCTGGTCAAATTCGAGTCGTATTCACCAGATCGGGCAATCTCTTTAGCCTAGTTGCGCCTTAGCACGAACTGCAAGCGAGCGCGCTCCACCAATGCATTTTCGCCTACTATGCAGAGCGCCCGTGCGCCCGTAGACTGATGAAGGCATCAAGAACTTTCTCAAAAGGGCGGCAACATGCGGATTCTGTTTGTGGCGGCGGAAGCGGCACCGTTGGCGAAGGTCGGGGGCATGGGCGATGTCGTCGGTTCCCTGCCTAAGGTGCTCCGTAAAATGGGCCATGACGTGCGCATTTTTATGCCCTACTACGGCTTTATGCCTGACAAGATTGAGATTCCTAAAGCTCCTGTCTGGCAAGGCTATGCGATGTTTAACGACTTCGCAGTTTATGAAACCGTGCTGCCCGGCACTGATGTGCCCCTTTATTTGTTTGGCCACCCGGCATTTGATGGCCGCAATGTTTATGGCGGCAGTGACGAAGACTGGCGGTTTACGTTTTTTGCCAACGGTGCCGCTGAATTTGCCTGGAACTACTGGAAACCCCAGATCATGCACTGCCACGACTGGCACACCGGCATGATTCCAGTGTGGATGAGCCAAACGTCTGATATTGGCACGGTATTTACGATTCACAACCTGGCGTACCAAGGCCCTTGGCGCTGGAAACTGGAGCAGATGACTTGGTGTCCGTGGTACATGCAAGGTCACAACACGATGGCTGCCGCCGTACAGTTTGCTGACCGCGTTAATACCGTGTCTCCCACCTATGCTCAGCAGATTCAAACTAAAGAATATGGCGAAGAGCTAGAAGGGCTGCTGTCGTTTGTGAGCGGTAAGCTCAGCGGCATTTTGAATGGCATTGACCTAGATTTGTTTGACCCCAGCACCGACAAGCAGCTCGCCCAACCCTTCACCGCTGAGACCATTGAGCAGCGACGCACCAACAAAATCAAAGTCCAAGAAGAAATGGGCTTGGAAGTTAACTCCAAAGCCATGCTAGTGGGCCTGATCAGTCGACTGGTCGAACAAAAGGGGCTCGATCTGGTGCTACAAACTATGGATCGATTTTTGGCTTACACCGATGCTCAGTTTGTGTTGCTCGGGACTGGCGATCGCTACTACGAAAACCAGCTTTGGGAAATGGCCTCTCGCTATCGAGGTCGTATGGCCGTCTATCTCATGTATAGCGATGGTATTGGTCGTCAAATCTACTCAGGCGCTGATGCCTTTCTCATGCCATCTCGCTTTGAGCCCTGCGGCATCAGTCAAATGATTGCCATGCGCTATGGCTGCGTGCCCATTGTGCGGCGTACCGGTGGCCTCGTTGACACTGTCACTCATCACGATCCGGTCAATGAAGCCGGTACTGGGTATTGCTTCGATCGCTATGAACCCTTAGATCTTTACACCTGCATGGTGAGAGCGTGGGAGGGTTTTCGCTACAAAGATGCCTGGCATGACCTCCAAAAAAGAGGTATGGAACAAAATTTCAGCTGGGACAAATCGGCGGTGGAATATGTTCGCCTCTATGCCGAAGTCCTCGATATCGATTACACCACTCAACTCGATATCACCCCCAAACCAGGCATCCAGGCGTCAACGACGTCAGCCTTTTAGAGTCTTTGAGCGGGTGGCAGGAGTCCGTTTGGTCGACCTTTGAAGTAATGGCAGCATCCTAAAGCTGTCAACTTCAAGCTGGGCTCTGCTGGCAAACGAGTGCGGGACACAGTCTTTGCCATCATGAAGTAACCTTTGAGCGGTGAGCCGATCAGGCCGGTAATCAATGACAGATGGCCCGAAATAATACTGATTCCTGAAGAAATAATTGATACGCATCGATCTGATCCACTTGTTAAAAAAACATCAAAATACCCAGTAAGCGGCAAGTTTTAATCAGATCAATCAGACAGTTTTACTCATCAGTAGTTCTACAGTAAAGCTGTCAAAATGACTCAGAAATGTCAGGAAAAGGCGTGTTTGCACTGAGATAGAAAAGGTTGCAAGGGTGACTTTATTCCTGCAATCAGCCCTTAATCAGCTGGCACAACAGCATTGGTGATTAAAAATTTTCGTTCAAAAGTCTCGATACATTGTTTGTGTTGAATCGAGTGAACGGGTGGGCAGTATAGAACTGTAGAAAAAGCGAAATGCCCTGCTGTTGACACAAATCAATCGTGTTTGTACTGACGCATGCATCTCGAAATTCTTGAACCAATCAGATTTGAGGCTTAATACCATGGCTGTCGAAAAAGTAAACTCTTCATCTAGCTTGGCCGAAGTGGTCGATCGCATCCTCGACAAGGGCATTGTGATTGACGCTTGGGTTCGCGTTTCTCTCGTCGGGATTGAACTGCTTGCCGTTGAAGCACGAGTTGTCATTGCTTCTGTTGAAACTTACCTGAAGTATGCAGAAGCTGTGGGTCTCACCACGCAAGCTGCTGTACCCGCTTCCTAGTGTCACCTAGCGGTACCTTCTAACCAGTTGTTGGTCGATGTCCGGTCTTTTCGGCTGTTCACCGACCAACGTATTTCCCTTTCCGATCTCACCTACTGAGCTTGCCGTTCGTAAGAAGTTGTCTCTCGTTATTAGAGCCGTCACCCCTGCAATGACTGGGTGATAAATAACTGAGTTTCGATAGCAACCAGTAGACTTTTACTTTGAAAATTGTCGAGTTTTAGACAGGAGGTGGCGACCATGGCGGCTCTCCAAGATGAATGGTACGCAGCGCGAGTCAAGCGTCAGCAAGCGATCGCCCAGCGGCAAGAGGATGTGCAGTCAGAGTTGAGTGCCTATCAGCAAGTGCGTGCACAAAACGCAGTCACGACCCGCAAGACGCTGACGGAAAATTACGCTGCAGTTCAGGCTGAAACTGACTTGTACCTGACTCAAGTTCAACAGCAACGAGCCGCTCAGGCAAAACTGACGGCAGCTGAGTTGCGAGAGTTTGACATGGAGCTAAAAAAAGCTGTCGCTGCCAAGCGCCAAGATTACCAAGCCTATTTAGCTGAGCTGCAGCAGACAACGCAAGCGTCCTTGACCCAGCATCAGCAAGATCGCATGATCATGGCGCAGCAACAGCAAAAGAAGTTGGTCGAGTACATTGCTGAGCTAGAAGCCTTCGTGGCTGATTATTTGACCACCGTAACGGCCAATCGTGAGGCAGAGTCAAAGGTGGCTCAGGCAAAACGACGCAGCGATCGCGAAGCTTTGAGCCGTGATGTGCAAGTCAAGTTGGCAGACCTTGCTGCCCACAAGCCAGAGCGACAGGCTTTTTGCGAAGGTCTCCGACAATCAATTTGGGGTACATCCGCGCCGCGCCGTGCCGCCCTGCCACCCAATCGCCCTAAATCTGCGGCGGCAATCCGCCAGCCAGATACGCGCAGACCGCGTGCCAAGGCTAAACCGGCAGCCGCTGCCAAAATGAGTCAGCCATCGGCTGTTAAACAAGTGGCTGTGCCCACGTCAACCTCGAGTCAACCAGCGGTATCAACCGAAGAAGCCGTGTTTGATTACCTGCAAAGCCATCCCCAAGGGACTCGTCTGACTGAAATTGAATCCACGTTGGGCATTAATCGTTTCCAGGCCGTCGATGCCCTGCGATCGCTGATTCAAAAAGAGCTCATCGTTCAAAAAGATAGAATCTACCGTATTCGAGAGGAAGCCGTTCTGTGAGTACTGTTCTCCAAGCCCGCCCCCGCAATTTTGTCAGTACCCCTGCCGTCGAGCGCGTGGCTCGTCGCGCCTTACGATATCTTCAGTCAGGCTATTCAGTTCATCTTCGAGGCCCCGCCGGCACGGGTAAAACCACCCTCGCCTTGCACCTCGCTGACTTGTTGAGTCGGCCCATCATGATGGTGTTTGGTGACGATGAGTTTAAAACTTCCGACCTCATCGGTAACCAGTCTGGCTACACCCGCAAAAAGGTGGTGGACAATTACATCCACAGCGTCGTTAAGGTCGAAGATGAGGTGCGTCACAACTGGGTTGACTCACGTTTGACCTTGGCTTGTCGCGAAGGCTTCACGCTGGTTTATGACGAATTTAATCGCTCTCGACCGGAAGTCAACAACGTCTTGCTGTCAGCGTTAGAAGAGAAGTTATTGGTGTTGCCCCCGAGCGGCAATCGACCGGAATATCTGCGGGTAGATCCGCATTTTCGCGCCATTTTTACCTCCAACCCTGAAGAATACGCTGGCGTGCACGGTACCCAGGATGCTTTGCTAGACCGCCTGATTACTATCCACATGCCAGAGCCCGATGAACTGACCCAGCAGCAGATCTTAATTCAGAAAGTTGGCATCGAACCCGCTGATGCGCTGCTAATCGTTCGTTTGGTCAAAGCTTTTCAATCTCAGATGGCCAGCAACGGCACCACAAGTCTGCGCCCTTGCCTCATGATTGCCACCATTTGCCATGAGCATGGTGTGCCCGTCATGGCCGAGGATGCTGACTTTCGCGATGTCTGCAGTGATGTGCTGCTGTCTCGAGTCACCGAGGCTTTATTGACGGCAACTCGAACCCTCTGGGATCTCTTTAATGGGCTGACGGTCGGCGTGGTGCGATCGGAAACTAACGGTCTTGAGCCGAAGGCACCCAAAACGCCAATCCCTGATGAAAATCAACAGCCCGTGGCTAAAGCGAAGGGCAAAGGCGGACATCAGCCGGCCACTTCGGCGATCGTCGATTCTACAAAAACTCAGCCTCAGCCTGAAGCGGCCCCGGTTGCCGAGGCCACATTGAATGAAGTCGACGCCCAGGTTCTCGCGTTCTTGACGCAACAAAAGGTGGCCCCGTTATCAAAAATTGAGTCTGAATTATCGTTGAGCCGGTTTAAGGCTGTCGATGCGTTGCGATCGCTAGTTGAACTTGGCTACGTGCAGAAGCATAATAAGCCTGGTAAGCCGACCATCTATCGCCTTAGCGCGGACTAGCGGATCTTCTCTGTGAAGGTTTGCCGATAGCGACCCACGGCGTTCGCACCTGCACCGCAATCATCATCAGAGGGGCACCATGAGTGGCCAGTCTTTTTCACGTGCGTCGAGTACCCACAATCGACCAATGGCAACGGCGACCCAGGGATCTACCCTAGTGGACGTGTTAGAACGGGTTTTAGATAAAGGTATTGTCATTGCTGGCGATATCTCTGTGTCAGTGGGGTCAACCGAACTGCTCACGATTCGGATTCGGCTGCTGGTAGCCTCCGTTGATAAAGCTCGAGAAATGGGCATCAACTGGTGGGAAAACGATCCCTATTTAAGCGCGCGATCGCAAGAGCTGCTCGAAGCCAACGAACAGTTACAGGCCCGCCTCGAAAGTTTAGAAACAGAACTCAAAGCCCTCAAAGCGGCTGAAGTTGAAGACACGGCTAGTTAGCCAAGCTCATCTGTTCGACCCCATGCTCTATATGCCGGCAGACGTTCCCGCCGCTCTGAATGCACCAGCTCTTATCCGTTATCGGTGTCCGTTCTGGTGCGCGGGACGAGACTGTCAGTTCAGACACGCTAGCGCGGCTACGTGCCGGGGGCAAAATTTGTCGCGGTGATGTTCAGAATCGGCCTCAACTCGATGAGAATTTGCCGACAATCGGTTAGTTTGCTGGGTCGCCTCGGGCGTGATCTCTCTAGAATAGGCACAGCTTCGTAGAGAGTGTGAGCCATGCCAACGCCCCGTTTATTGATCATCGGTTTGGACTGCATGGAGCCATCGCTGGTGTTTGACCAGTGGCGCTCAGACTTGCCGAATCTCAGTCGGTTGATGGCACAGGGCAGCTATGGTCGATTAGAGAGCAGCATTCCAGCGATTACGGTACCGGCGTGGAGCTGCATGATGACCGGGCGCGATCCGGGTGAGTTGGGTATCTACGGCTTTCGCAACCGGCGCGATCGCGGCTATCACAGCATGGGCATCTCCAATGGCACTGCCGTGAAATTTCCCCGTCTGTGGGACATTTTGGGCGAGGCCGGTTGGCAAGTAGCCGCCCTGAGCGTGCCCGGCACTTCACCGCCCTATGCGGTTAACGGCAGTTTGGTTTCCTGCTTTCTAACCCCCGGCACGGATGTCGCATTTACCCATCCGCCAGAACTCGCCGAGACCATTCGCGCTTGGATGCCCGACTTCATGATGGATGTGCCGAACTTCCGCTCCGATGAAAAAGACCGCATCTTGAGCAACTTGTTTCAGCTTTGCGATCAGCGATTTACGCTGGCAGAAAAACTCATCATTCAGGATCAGCCCGACTTTCTCATGCTGGTGGATATGGGGGTCGATCGCATCCACCATGCCTTCTGGAAACCGATGGATCCCAAGCATCCCCAATATGAACCCAATTCCCCGTTTCAAAATGCGATCCACGACTATTACGTTCACGTTGATCAGCGGGTCGGCGAGCTGTTGAACGTTTGCGATGACGACACGGCAGTTTTAGTCGTGTCTGACCACGGCGCTCAACCCCTGATGGGGGGCATTTGCATTAACGAATGGCTGATCAAAAACGGCTATCTCACCCTTAAAGCGGAGCCCATAGAACCGCTATCGCTCGACAAAGTTGACGTTGATTGGGGGCAAACTCGCGTGTGGGGAGCCGGTGGCTACTACGCCCGCATCTTCCTCAACGTTAAGGGGCGTGAACCTGAGGGCACCGTGAGCATGACGGACTATGAACCCCTGCGACATGAACTGGCTGAGAAGCTTGCGCAACTCACGACGCCTACGGGGGCTCCGCTAAACATTAAAGTCTTTAGACCTCAGCAGATTTATCAAAAGGTGCGCGGTCGCGCTCCTGACCTCATTGTCTATTTTGACGACTTGGCGTGGCGCTCTGTTGGCAGCGTTGGCATCGGTGACCTCTACACCGTCGAGAATGACACCGGCCCTGATGATGCCAACCATGCCCCCTTTGGCCTCATGATCTTCCATGACCCGCGATCGCCCAAACAGGGCCAGGTACTCGAAGGGGCGCAGCTATATGACATCTTGCCAACGATGCTGTCTCGCTATCAGGTAGAAACCCCAAAAGGATTGAGAGGCAAAGTTTTGGATGTCTAATCCCCAAAGGGTGAAAGCCCTCACCCGAGCACCCAATGAGGCTGCGGTGCAGGCCTAAGTCTGGCTCCCCCGCACCTTGGCTCCCCTGCATTGCCCAAATTGCCTTCGGAGTCTGATCAATGGGCATAGAGATTCAGCGGTGTAAACCCGTACCTTGGGTGCGTAAAAACCGGATTGTTTCATCGATGGCTGACATTTACAGTTCTTAACAGTGCTATCAGTAGTTAAGAACAATGGCCGAAAAAGAAACGACAAAGCCTTCTGTTCGCTGGCGTAAGTTTTTAGTTAAGGGGACATTTTGGCTGTCATCAGAGCTGATGTTGGGCCTGATGGGCTTAGACACCGTGGCTGACTACAGCGAGTTTTTGACGCGTAGTCAAGCGGCTAGCCACCTCGGCGATGCGATCGCCACGGTGACAGCCTTGTTGTAAGCCTCGGTGGCACCGTCATACCTCAGGAGATGCGCGACACTCCGTTCGTTGCCTAGGCTTTTGACCATGATCTAATAGAAGGTCGGTAATCTAACCTTTGACCGGCCCGGCAAATCGGTAGAATCATAGAAAGCATTTTGATGGAATAAACGTCGATGATCCCAACCGTTATTGAACAGTCTGGCCGTGGTGAACGCGCCTTTGACATTTATTCTCGTCTGTTGCGAGAGCGCATTGTTTTTCTGGGGCAAGAAGTCACCGCTGACTCGGCCAATTTGATCGTGGCTCAAATGCTCTTCCTCGAAGCTGAAGATCCGGAAAAAGATATTTATCTCTACATCAATTCCCCAGGTGGTTCTGTGTCAGCGGGGCTCGGCATTTTTGACACAATGAATCATATCCGCCCTGATGTGTGTACGATTTGCGTCGGGCTGGCCGCGAGCATGGGCGCGTTCTTACTAACTGCGGGTAAAAAGGGCAAACGGATGAGCCTGCCGAACTCGCGGGTAATGATTCACCAGCCTTTGGGTGGAGCCCAAGGTCAGGCAACTGATATTGAAATTCAGGCAAAAGAGATTCTTTACTTGAAGGATCTACTCAACAAGGCTCTAGCTGAGAATACCGGTCAGCCTTTGGACAAAATCGCGGCAGATACTGAGCGCGACTTCTTTATGTCGCCCCATGAAGCGATGGAATATGGCCTAATCGACCAAGTCATCGATCGCCACTCAGTCGGTAGCCGTCCTACGCCGGTCGCCTAAAGCGAAGCTCATCCATTAACTGGGTCAAAATCCTGGATAACAAACTGCTGTGCCAGTCAGTTCGTTACCCAGGATTTTGCCGTTTAAATCGTCGAACGCCCCATTTTTAAATGGATGCTCGTGAAACGTGCCCGCTGGGACGTTCACCTCACCACAGTCCATCCCTTGAGCCTGGCGAAGCGCCGGGCATAACTGGTGCCTATTGACCCGGCCCAAGCACTATTACAAGAACTTGTTGGCCATACCGATGAGGCCAGCCATTTGACCTAAATCAACCTCTCCCGAGAGGACTTTTTGTAACAGGCCTTCGCCCTGAGAATTTGAGCCTTTGACTAAGAACTGAGCAATGAGCGGCGTGACGCTTTTGACCATGGCGGGATCGGCACCTACCCGCTGGGCGATCGCACTCACCTGCTCAGAACCGAGCAGCTGTTCTACTGCCCCAGTTGCCGCCACCGTCTGCAGCATGCCCATCAAAGAACTGGCATCGCCTTTTTGCTGTAGCTCCTTTTGCAGGCCACTTGCGACATCACCAATTTTGTTGTTGTCTACCGGGGCCTGGTTCAAGGCGCCCAACACTGACCCCATCAAGCCGTTGCTCGCTTCTGTGTCAGAGCGCTCGATCGCCTGACCCACCATGCCCATTAGATCCATAATTTCACCAAATTTCTCTACACAAACGGTCATTTACAGATAGCACGGAGTCAGAGATTTTGTGAAAATCCTCCTATCCCTTAGGAGTTGTAACATCGACGTCACTCTGGAACAAGGTGAGTTCCTTCACCTCTGCAGCAGAATTGCTTCAGGCATCACAGTTTCGTGGCACCCAGCAGATTGCCGCCGACTTAATCTAGGGGGGGCTCTGCGGGACGACCTTGGCATTCTCAAAGCCCGGAGCTGCCAAGAAGAACGAAATCACCATACTTCGGCAGATCTCTTGGCAGGCCGGTGATTTGCAGCAGCCGGACTGTTGTTGAGATCGCAAAGATGTCGCTGAAGCGGCACCGTCAGCCATGATTTGTTACCGCCGAACCTTTACAAACGTCACCTTGTTCCACAGCATAGATAAGGTTATCCGCATGTTAGGAGCTGATATTGGTGGAACGCACGTTTATTATGATCAAGCCCGACGGAGTTCAGCGAGGGCTGGTGGGCGAAGTGATTAGCCGCTTTGAGCGCAAGGGTTTCACTTTAGTCGGCATGAAGCTCATGGCGGTTTCTCGAGAATTAGCCGAAAAGCACTATGGCGTTCACAAAGACAAACCCTTCTTTGCGGGTCTGGTCGAATTTATTATCTCTAGTCCCGTAGTGGCCATGGTGTGGGAAGGCGACAGCGTAGTGACCTCAGGCCGTACCCTCATTGGGGCAACCAACCCAATTTCGTCAGCCCCTGGCACCATCAGAGGCGACTTTGGCATCACAATTGGTCGCAACTTGATTCACGGTTCTGATGCCATTGAGACTGCCCAGCAAGAGATTGCGCTGTGGTTCAAAGAAGACGAATTGACTAGTTGGGAATCGAGCACTAAGGGCTGGCTGTACGAATAAGTTTCGGAGTCTCTGGGCGAGAGCTGAGAGCCGATGATTAGCCCAAGCCGCTGCTGAGTGATTCATTCAACTCAGCAGCGGCTTTTTGATTGGCTTGATGCTCGATCGCTCAACTCGCATCAGCTTAATAACAGGCTCAGATTTAGCCGTGGGCAAGCCGCTGAGCGATCGCCAAGCGTGTGGCAAAGCTCAAGGCCCTATTTTCTACAATCATGAAGAACAGCCAGGAAAGCAGCGCCGGGTGAGACGACGGCCCCAAATCAAGCGCTACGATGACTCAGCTCAAATCAACGTCCAGAGCAGGCAGAAAGCTGGACGGATTGAGACTAATCTGCTGCTAATGATCAAAACGGAGAGAGAGGGATTCGAACCCTCGTTAAAGTTGCCTCTAAACAGCATTTCCAGTGCTGCGCCTTCAACCACTCGGCCATCTCTCCAAGGTCTCGATCGTCCATTAAAGAACGAATCGTAGATGAATATAGTATCAAACAATTGAAGCGGCGGCAGAGCGACCGCCCTGGAAATTTGCCCGGAAGGCGTGGGGCAGAATGGGGACGTCTGGATATGGGCAACCCCGCTCAAACTCAAACTCCTATGAGAGCATAGATAGGTAGCGGGATGGCCTCACGCATCCCCACCGTTGTTATCGAGTTTCCTCTAGGCATGACTTGCTCCCATCGCATCACGATTCATCATCGGCAGCATGACACTGACTACACCGCTGAGGTGCCAGAAGATCGCTATATCTTGCAGACTGCTGAAAATCAAGGCGCTAAGCTGCCGTTTGCCTGCCGCAACGGCGCTTGCACTACCTGTGCAGTGCGGATTCTCTCGGGTGAAGTAGAGCAACCAGAAGCGGTTGGGCTCTCGCCTGACTTGCGATCGCAGGGGTATGCGCTGTTGTGTGTGAGTTATCCTCGCACCGATTTAGAAGTCGAGACTCAAGACGAAGACGAAGTCTATGAACTGCAGTTTGGGCGCTACTTTGGCAAGGGTAAAGTCCGCTTTGGACTGCCCATTGAAGACGATTAAGCCCTGACTGCAAATGGGGAATACTGAATCGGGTTGGGGGCTGACCCAGGGGTTTGAGGCATGAGGCAATGTCTATCCGGCTGGTTCGGGTGATCCAGACACACGGGTAAGCATTGAGAGATCGCGCTGGTCTCAGGTTCCAGGCCACCCTCCGCAGACATTGCATCGGGAGACAGCCGCATGTTGGGGATGATTCAGCACATCTGTCGGCAAATCTGGCACCGTTTATTACATCTGCGCTGGGCAATGGTAGGCACGATCGGGCTGCTCATGTTAGGGCTCATGAGTAGCGGTCATGGGGCCGATGTAACCCTGACAGCCACTGTTGACTATGCCAAGAGCGGTAATACTTTAGAACTTCTGACCGAGTTGAGTCCCGAGCTGCCCATCACCACCGTTCGCCTGACTGGCATTCAGGCCCCTGATCTTGACCAGGAACCCTGGGGCGAAGCGGCCCGTGACTGTTTGACTGACCTCAGAGACCAGGTTATTCGCCTGGAAACTGACGACTGGACACCTGATGTTTACAATCGGCTGTGGGCTTATGGCTGGCAGGGACGCGAATTGATCAATGCGGCGACTTTAGAGCAGGGCTGTGTTTATTTAGACGCCGCCGAGTTGCCCCACCTGCAGCATGGGCTCGACTTACTTTACGCTCAGGAATCGGCCCGGCTCTTGGGGCGAGGCATCTGGAATCCAGGCAATCCGTTGCGAGAAACGCCTGAGGCTTTTCGCCAGCGATCGCCCGCCCCTTAAACTACAGCGATCGCCCGCCCCTTAAACTAGACACTATGCTGCACGAAAAGGCTGCCATGACTGATGTGAGTAAGCAGGATCTGAGCCGCTACCTGGAAGTCGCCACTGAGGCGGCGCTGGCTGGGGGGGCAGTGCTGCAAAATTACTGGGGCAAGCTAGAGCACATTGAGCAAAAAGGCCGACCCGGCGACCTCGTCACTGAGGCCGATAAAGCTGCCGAAGCTGTGGTTTTGGACGTGCTGCACCGTCACTTGCCCGATCATCCCATCTTGGCGGAAGAGTCTGGCGCGATTGGAACTACCGCAGATAGCCCCTTTTTGTGGGCCATTGATCCGCTTGATGGCACGACGAACTATACTCACCAATATCCTTTTTCGGCTGTGTCAATTGGCCTGTTGATTGACGGCTACCCTGCCGTGGGGGCAATCTTTGACCCCTTTCGCAAGGATTTGTTTCGGGCGGCCAAAGGGCAGGGGGCGATGTTGAATCGACGCTCTATTCGCGTCTCAAACACCCCCAAATTGGCTGACAGTCTACTCGTCACCGGATTCGCCTATGATCGCCATGAGCGAGTCGACAATAACTACGCCGAGTTCTGCCACTTAACCCATTTGACTCAGGGTGTGCGGCGCGGCGGCGCGGCCTCAATCGACCTCGCCTACGTGGCCTGTGGTCGCCTTGATGGCTATTGGGAGCGAGGACTCTCACCGTGGGATTTGGCCGCCGGTGTCGTGCTGGTTGAAGAGGCCGGCGGGTGCGTGACCGCCTATGACGAAACCGCCTTTGATTTGCAGTCAGGCAGAATTTTGGCCACAAATGGTCGCATCCACACTATCCTTAGCCAAGTGTTAGAACAAATAAAGCCTTTAGAGCATTTCCACCCGATCGCGATCGCTGAATAGGGAAAATTTTTTGACCGTTATTGAGACAACTATCGATAAGATCTTTAACAGTAAAGTTGCTAGCCAATTTCCAGCCAATTGCTGAAGACTTGGATGATGCATCGCCTGTAGACAGCCAGCCAATGCCTCATTAGGCGGGGGAGACACCAACCAGCTATGAATATTGAACAGGGCTTGTTTCAATTTGACTTGACTGACTACCATGCGATTTTGGGTGTCTCAATCGACGCTGATGCCAAACAGATTCGGAAACGATATCTCAAGATTGCCCGCAAACTACACCCCGATAGCTTGCGCACCAGCACCGATGCCGAAAAGCAGCAGGCTAACGAACTGCTGTCGAAGCTGGTCAACCCCGCCTACGAAACGCTCACGCAAGAAAAAACCATGACGGAGCATTTGGTGGTGCTGCGACTACGGGGCAAACAGCTGAGCGGGCAGTCATCGGTTAACTTAACCTCTGAACCGGCAAAAGCCTTGGTGGGCAGTCAAAATGCGACCTCCTTATACACCAGCAGTTTGAAACAACTGGCGGAGACTCAGTATGAATCTTTGGATCAGATGTTGGCGGTGACAGGACAGATCAGCGAGCTGAATTTAGCTTATCTGGTCAGCACTGCGGGTAGCGCCAACGGCGCATCGCCGACTGTCACTTCGGCGAACAAGAGCACTGGCGCGGCAACCGGAGACGCCTCAGCCGCCACCCAGAAAAAAAACACCGTTCCCCTCTCTCCAAAACGGCAGCGAGAATCGATTATCGACAGCTACCTCAATCGTGCCAACGAGTTTGTCCGCCGCAAGGAATATTCTCGAGCCATTATGGAAATGCGAGAGGCGGTCAAATCTCACCCCACCAATGTGCGTTGCCATAGCCATTTAGCGGAATATTATCTGGCGGCAGGCCAGGCCAAGATGGCCAAGATTCACCTGAAGCGGGCAATTGCGATCGACCCGAGCAATGCCTTAGCCCAACAGTTAGATGCGAAGCTCAACGTCACGTCAGAGTCAGCCGGTTCGACCGATGCTGCGAAAGCGGCGTCAACATCCCAAGCCAAACCTAAGGCATCCCAGTCCAAGTCCTCAAAGTCAAAGGGTGGGCTGTTTGGGCTGTTTGGGGGCAAGCAAAAGTAAATGAGTTATCAACCGCCATCGGGCACCCGCGATTTGCTGCCGCTTGATGTAGCCCAAAAGTATTGGATTGAAGGTCGACTAGAGCAGATGTTTCAGCGGTGGGGCTATCACCGCATTATTACCTCGACGGTCGAAAGCCTAGATACGTTAATGGCAGGCGGGGCGATCGCCCAATCGTCAGTGATTCAGCTGCAGGGAGACGGGCAAGAGCGGCTGGGCCTGCGGCCAGAACTCACCGCCTCGATCGCCAGAGCTGCGGTGACTCGCATGGCGCAAGTTACCTATCCTCAACGCCTTTACTACACGGCCAACGTTTTTAGCCGCGCCAAAACCGGCACCCAAGCGGGTCAGCAAGAATACTATCAGGCCGGGGTTGAGCTGCTGGGTACGCGGGGGCTGTTGTCTGATGCGGAAACGATTCGACTGCTGCTGAGCTGCGTGAACACGCTGCAACTCACCGACTGGCAGCTGATCTTAGGCAATGCGGGCCTGACGCGTTCACTGCTGGAAGCCTTTCCGCAACCGCTGCGGAAAGCTGTGCGGGAGGCGATTGCCCATTTAGACCGCATCACGCTAGAAAACCTGGATGTCGCGGATGAGCTGCGGCAGCGCGCCCTGCAGATGCTCGATCTTAGGGGCCGCCCGCAGGACGTGCTGCAAGCTGTGAGCCAGTTCGATCTGACGTCAGACCAACAGGCGATCGTCCATGAACTAAAGTCCTTAGTCGAACTGCTGCAAAGTGCTGATCCAGATCAACCCTTCATCCTGGATCTCAGCCTGATCCAATCCTTTGACTATTACACCGGTATGGTATTTGAGGTCGTGGCCAATATGCCCCAGGGCCGCCAGGTGGTCGGCAAGGGGGGGCGCTACGACAATCTGCTGGGAGTGTTCGACCCGAAGGGCCGCAGCTATCCCGGCATCGGCTTTATGTTTAATGTGGAAAGTCTCCATCAGGCCCTCTTAGGCACCGGGCATTTGCCCGACGCGACCCCGGCGAGCGACTGGCTCGTCGTCCCCAAAACGCCCCAGGCTGCCCTCGCCGCGTTTCAATACGCCCAAACCATTCGCGAAGGCAACGCGCTGATTCGGGTTGAGCTGTATTTAGAACCGGAGGACGACGCGGCCATTATTCGCGATCGCGCCCGCGATCGCCGTATCAGTCGCATTGCTTGGATTACCGAGGACAGCCCCCCCGCGATTGAAACGGTAAACTAAAGTAGCTGTAATTTCTCTGCGGAAAATTAATTCCCAGGAAATAGGCTGGTGGTATTACAACCCCTGTCTCAAGCCGCGAATAAAGGAGTGTTATGTCTCACACGATTGTGACCAATGTGTGCGAAGGCGTCGCCGATTGTGTTGATGCCTGCCCCGTCGCCTGTATCCACGAAGGGCCGGGTAAAAACAAAAAAGGTACCGACTGGTATTGGATCGACTTTTCTACTTGTATCGACTGCGGCATCTGTCTGCAGGTCTGCCCGGTCGAAGGAGCTATTTTGCCGGAAGAGCAGCCCGATCTGCAAGAGACGCCGGAATAGTCCAGATCATGAGATGCGACGCTTGCCTGGCCCGATTTACGATTAGTCCAGATGTGCTTAGAGAGCAATCTCACTAATCGCTTCCCAAGCCGGCAGTTCCTCCGCCTCGGCAGAGTGCGCCAGGCCGCGCTGACAGCGCACTGCAAAGGGACAGTCTGTGCATTTCGGGCTATCAATGGGCAGTTGAGGGAACGGCATTCCTACCTCTAGTAGGGCAGTGAGTTGCTGGGTCAGCTGGGTGAGCTGCCGATGGGTGGCTTGATGCGCTTGCTCAGAATAGGGCAAACAGATCTTTTGCGGCGTGGGTTGCGGGGCTGCCGGATCAGTCACTCGCACGAACCAGTAAGTCATTGAGATTTGCTCAGGACAATAGTCCGTCGTCTCGACCAAGCTGTAGAGGTAAAGGCGCGTCTGCCATTCTTGCCGCAGAAACTTGGCGGTTCGGGGTTTGAGGTAGGTTTTCCAGTCAATGATTTCGGCCCGGTCACTCGGGGATGAAGCAGTGCCCCACTGCCGCAGCAAGTCATACACCACGGTAAACCAGTAGCCGTTGAGCACAAACGATCGCTCATGCTCGCTTTGCCGCCAGCTTTCATCCGTCGAGTCAAATAAGTCAGGCGCTGCCGCCTGCAGGCGACTCACACAGGTTTGCAGTTCATCATCATGGGCTAGCACTGGGGCAATGGGCAATCCCATCTCGCGCTGCTGCATCAGCAAGTGAAAGCGATCGCCCCACTGTTGCGCGGCTAGCAATGTCGGCGACGACGGCACTGACAGCGACTCTAAAATCGAGTGCTGAAACCGCCGAGGACAATACTCCAACAGGGTTAGCTGCCCCTGGGATAAGCGCATCACCGAGGTTACGCTTCCCCCCCCACTACCACATTACGAATGCGCAGACTGGGTCCGCCACAGCCCACCGGCAAGCCGCTCTGGCCGCCTTTGCCACAGCCCCCCGACTCATCCCAATAAAAGTCGTCGCCGATGCCCTCAATGTCGGCCAGCGTGCGAAACACATTGCCCGAGAGGGTGACGTCGCGCACCGGTTCGGCCAACTCGCCGCCGCGAATCATCCAGGCTTCGCCCGCAGTAAAGGTAAACATTTCGCCATTGGTCATGCCGCCCAGCCAGTTTTTGGCGTAGACCCCTTCCTGAATATCTGTCAGTAAATCAGCGGCGGGCGTCTCGCCCCGGCCAATCCACGTATTGGTCATGCGCACCAACGGCGGATAGTGATAGCTTAGGCAGCGGGCATTTCCCGTGGGCGTTTCGTCGAGTTTGCCCGCCGTCTCGCGAGAATGCAGCCGACCCACGAGGACGCCATCTTCGATTAGCTGCGTGGTTGTCGCCGGGCAGCCCTCGTCATCGTACTGATAGCTGCCGCGATGTCCTGCCAAAGCGGCCCCATCGTAAATTTGTAGATTCTGCGGACCGAACCGCCGGCCGAGCGTCATGACCTCCAGCAGATCCGGATTTTCATAGGCCATATCGGCCTCAGAGAGATGTCCAAAGGCTTCATGCACAAACAACCCGGTCAGGATGGGATCGATCACCACCTCATAGGTGTTGCCTTTGACTGGCGGCAGATCAAGGGCTGCGATCGCCCGTTCCGCCGCGCTCTGTACCTGCCCATCTAAATTTTCTAGGTCTTCAAAGGCCTGCCGTGAGCCATTCGTTTCGCGGCCCGTTTGCACCGTTTCGCCATTGCGGGCAGTCGCGGCTAAACGAATTTCCATATCTGACCAGCTTTGCTCAATCTGAGTGCCCTCTGACGTCACGAGCAAAATATGCTGAGTGGCATCGTTATAGCGCACCGAGGTGGTGGCAATGCGATCATCAACGCTTTGCAAAATGTCGTCATAGTGGGCACACAGCGCTTTTTTGCGCGTCAGCGAAATCTCGCGGGGACTGCTGCCGGTCATCGCAAAGCGGTACTGCGTTTGAATCGGATTCAGGTGAGCTAGCAGCGTTTCGTCATCGCCCACCAGCCGCGCTGCTAAAATGGCCCCTTCAATATGCTCCACCAGTCCCGCCAGGTGATTAAAGCTGGCAAAGCCCCAACCGCCGCGATGACAGGCCCGCACTTGCCCCCCCAAGTCAATGCCTTCGCTGAGGGTTTCGACCTTGCCGCCGCGCAGCAAAATGTCGGTGCCTTCGGACTCTTCGAGGCGGATGGCCAAAAAATCGACGCGATCGCGATATCGCGCCACCAAATCAATAATCTGATCCGTGTAGTCGTCAAAAGAGCGCGACATTCAGGCTGGCCTCCATACCGATGCGCATTTTAACTATTGTGCCGCTCTTTTCCCAAATCGGAAGATCAGCGAGAGACTGGTCTAAGATCAGCGTTAATGCCTGAGCCGCCGCGTCGATGACTGCGGCGTTGGCTCCGGGTTCCCATCAGCGCCCTCAAGAGGTGATCCCCAAGCCCATGACTGCCGAGCTGGAATACTCATTGCCCCCCGCCATCCGTCGCATTTCTGGCGCATTTCGCCGGTTTGGGTGGATTAGCTTTTGGGCGCAGATCGTGTTGGGCGTGATCGCCAGTTTGGCCCTGATTTTTGCGATCGCCAGCGTGTCATCTCGCACCGCCAGCCCTGATCCTGGCGCGGGGGCGGGTCTGTTTTTTACCACCATTGGCCAGGTAGCTGTGTTTGTCGGAGCCTTTTGGGCCTATCGTTATACGCGCATTGGGCGGCTCCTCCGCAGTGCCGACGACACCAAGCGACCCAAACCCAAAGCCGCCATTCGCATGCTTAAGATTGGCCTCTTCATTAGCCTCGGGGGCATGCTGCTCACCCTGATCGGTGCGGAGGCGACCGTGGGTGCGTTATTAGCCAAGGCTCTCTCACAACCTCAGGGCGCTGCCGTGTTTGGCGCTGGCAGCAGTGTCAGCCAATACGTGCAGCCGCTGGATATTTTTATTATTCAGGCCAATACCAACATTTTGCTGGCTCACTTTGTGGGCTTGGTCTTTACCCTGTGGACGCTGAACTCTTTAGACAATACCTAAGCGCCCCTCACCGGTGGGAAACAAACGACCGATGCCTTACCATGCTGGGAAAGTGAGCTGACGGGAGATCGCCCCTATGGACCTACAGACCTTCCACAATTTTTTTGACTGCTGCGTCGGTCAGTGGATCTCAGAGCGCACTTACCACTACCTATCCCACCAAGAGATCGAGCGATCGCGCACGGAATTCACCGTCGCCCCCATCACCCCTGACCTCAAACAAAAGGTGCTGGATGACAATCAATATGGCGACGTCGATCACATCGATACCCTTCCCGGCTTTCGCCTTGGCTTTCATACCGTCTCGGAAAAGGGGGAAGAAGTTAGCCAAGAACTGCGGCTGCTGTTTGTGCCCAAGCTTGATGGCGATGGCTGGTTAGAAGGCGACTATTTGCGCGATCGCGCCTACGAAGAGGATCGACCGATTATTTCCCACTTTCGCTATGGGTTGAGCGATCGTGAACTGTTGATGACCACCCGCTATACCAAAGTCATCTCAGTGGATTCCATTACTCTAGTGAACCCCGATCTGCGCATCCGCCGCATCTTAAACTACCAGCGCCCACCCGTTGATCATGCGCCGCTAGAAACTGTGCTGCTCGCGGGTTTCGGCGTTGAGCAAAAGCAACCCTGACATTATTGCAGACGCGTGTTGGGGTCAAAATGATCGAGCAGCTCGCGGTGAATAAACCGATAGCGCCCACCGACCCGCTGCAGCAGACGCCGCTCAGCACAGTAGTTGAGAAAGCGGGCATAGTGCCACGGCGTATTGCCAGTACAGGTCAGAATGGCTCGCAGCGTCACATGCTGAACCACCTCTATGCCACCGCCCAAACAGAAACCGAACAACCCAGCAAAGCCCAGCCCGCCGATCGCCGCATTGAAGTAACTCACCGCGGCCAAGTCTTGCCAACCGCCAGAAGCTGCCGTGACAAACAGCACCACCCCAGCCGGATAGGTAAACAGCATGACGAGGGAAACATTTTTGCGCGCCGCCATCATCCCCTGGTTAGGCCGCTCTCGAAGTTGAAAATCTGCCGTTAAACCCCCGATCCCACCCAAGATCCCACAACCGAAAAAAAAAAAAGAAAAACCACAAAGAACACACAAGAAGACACCAGAGTATCCGACGAGAGGACGAAC